>Ga0193752_1000766_pt1 | contig 29197 bp, 24 predicted proteins | sample H1c1metaG_FD_144924 | JGI IMG/M metagenome (GOLD analysis project Ga0193752, IMG submission 144924) | Soil microbial communities from a riparian zone of the East river system, Colorado, United States - H1c1 | ecosystem: Environmental > Terrestrial > Soil > Riparian zone | place: USA: East River...
AAAAGGGACGCGCCTGACCCCCCGCAGTTCGAATCATCCCCAATTCGACTAATAAGGCGCGTCTCTTTTTTTCCAGAAAACCAGGAATGTCCCCTTTTCCGTTACGCTGGCGCCACTGTCAGGGGGGTGGTGCATGTCGTTGGCTCGTCTCGCGCTGATCGTCTCAGCGGCCTTTGGAATTGCCGCATCTGCGCACCCAGCCTCGACGATCCCCAGCATCGGCATCGCGAGCCCCGACGGCCGCATCCTGGTGAACGTGACCGTCGCCGCAGGCGCGGCAACTTACGCGGTCAGCTACGGCGGCCAGGAAATCCTGCGCAAGTCGCGCCTCGGCGTGGTCCGCGACGACGCGGATTTCTCGCAGGGGCTCGATGCCACCACTAACTACCTCGCGCGCGTCAACAAGCTCGAAAAGGTCGAGGACCGCTACGAGCTGCTGACCAGCAAACGCCGCCAGAACGTGTATCGCGCCAATCGCCGCGTACTCGAGCTCGCGACCCAATCCGGCGCGCGCATGGACGTCGAGTTCCAGGTGTCGAACGACGGCTTCGCGTTCCGCTACGTGTTCCCCGGGACCGACGCGAAGATTCACAAGATCAGCCGCGAGACCTCGTCGTTCAATTTCCTCGCTGGTACCCGCGGCTGGCTGCAGCCCATCGCGGCGCCGCGCTCGGGCTGGAACGAATCGAACCCCTCATACGAGGAGTACTACGAGCGCGACATCCCCGTCGGCCAGCCCGCGTTGCTGGGCGGCGCCTGGGTTTTCCCGGCACTGTTCCGCTCGGGCGATACCTGGTTGCTGCTCAGCGAGACCGGCCTGCGGCGCAATTACTGCGGCTCGCGCCTGCTGGCCGCGCGCCGCAGCAGCGAATACTTCATCGACTTCCCCGGCCCGCTCGAAACCAGCAACGGCGGTGCGGTTACACCCGAATCCACGCTGCCGTGGATCACGCCCTGGCGCCTGGTCGTCATCGGCAGTCTCAAGACGATCGCGGAGTCGACGCTGGGTACGGATCTCGCCGATCCGCCGGCACGCGGCACCAAACTACTGCCGGCCCTTCCGGGCAAGGCCGCCTGGAGCTGGCCGTTGTTAGGCGACGATCAAACCGTCGTCAAGGTGCAGAAGCAGTTCATCGACTATGCCGCCGACATGGGCTGGCAGTACACGCTGGTCGATTCCGCCTGGGACCGGCAGATCGGCTACGACGGCCTCAAGGAGCTGGTCGCCTACGGGAAGCCGAAGGGCGTCAGGATCCTGATCTGGTACAACTCCGCCGGCGAGTGGAACACCACACCGCTGACCCCGCGCGACAAGATGCTGCCCGCGACACGGCTCGCCGAGTTTCAGAAGATCAAGGAAATCGGCATCGCGGGCGTGAAGGTGGATTTCTTCGCGGGCGACGCGCAATCGACCATAGCTTACTACCACGACATCCTCGAAGACGCCGCGCGCGTCGGGCTCGCGGTGAATTTCCACGGCGCCACGCTGCCGCGCGGCTGGCAACGTACCTACCCGAATCTCATGACGATGGAAGCCGTGCGCGGCATGGAATACAACACCTTCGAGCAGGAGAACGCGGAGCGCGGGCCGACGCACGACGCCATGCTGCCGTTCACGCGCAATGTATTCGACCCGATGGATTACACACCCGTCGTGCTGGACAAACTACCGCGCACCCAGCTGCGCGATTCCGCCGCGTTCGAGCTCGCGACCGCCGTGCTGTTAACCTCCGGCATCCAGCACTACGCGGAGATCCCGTCCGGCATGGGCAAGGCGCCGCCGTACGTGCGGGAGTTCCTGAAGCAGGTACCCGCGATCTGGGACGACGTGAAGTTCATCGACGGCTTCCCCGGCCAGTACGTCGTGATCGCGCGGCGCGCGGGCCGGACCTGGTACGTCGCGGGCATCAATGCCGAGACGCAACCACGCAAGATCAAGCTCGACCTCAAGGAGTTAGGCGTGACGAAGCAGGGCGTGATCATCACCAACGGCATCGATCCGCTGGGGTTCAAGAGCGAACCCTTTCCGCTCGAGAAAGGCGTTACAACGGATGAGATCACGATGCGGCCGCGCGGCGGCTTCGTGGTGACATTCGAATAGGGAGTCAAATGGTGGCGCGGAATTGGCGGAGCCGGCTTTGGGCCGCTGCGGTTCTGTCCGGTCTGACCGGCGCGGCCGCGTACGCCTACGACCCGGCGCCGCGGATCCCTCCCGCGCAGCTTGGTTTTGAGCTCACCGCCCACGGCATACCGTTCGGCTGGGTGGCGCGACCGCCGGAGACCATCGCCGCCGATTTCACGGTGAAACACGGCGGCAATGTTTCGCTGCGGCTCGAGCGCAAGGACCAGAGCCCGGGACAGTTCTCGACGGTGATTCGCGCGCTCCCAATCGACTTCGCGGGGAAAAAACTCGAACTGCGCGGCTGGCTGCGCAAGGAGGGCGCCGGCGTTCCGAGCTTGTGGATGCGCCAGGATGCGCACGACACGCCGGTGGCGTTCGCGGATATGAGCGCCGCGCCCGATGTTTCGGGCGAATGGGCGCAGTACTCGATCTCGTTCGAATTGCAGGATTCCACGACCGCGTTGTTCTTCGGTGTACGCCTGGTCGGGGCCGGAAAATCCTGGGCCGACGATCTCGAGTTGTTAGTCGACGGTCAGCCGATCGCGAGCTTGCCGCGAGTCGCCAGGAGCTCGGCCATCCTCGACGAGGACCAGCAATTCGCCGGCGGCTCCGGTCTCGTGCTCGCCCAACTGGACGACGAACAGGTGAAGAGCCTGGTGCTCATCGGCAAGGTGTGGGGATTCCTCAAGTACCACCACCCCGCGGTGACCGCCGGCAAGCGACACTGGGACTTCGACTTGCTGCGCAAGCTGCCCGTGCTGCTTGCGGCCGGCAAGGACCCGCTGGTGCGCAGTCTGCTGGTGGAGTGGATAGACAGCCTGGGAGCAGTGCCGCCGTGCCAGCCGTGCGCGACGTTGCAATCGGACTCGCTGCAGTTGCCGCCGCGGATAGCCTGGATCGAGGATCCGGCCGTGCTCGGCAAGGAGCTGAGCCACCGCCTGCAGACCATCTACCGCGCACGCACGCCGGGCAGGCAGTTCTACGTGAAGCTCGCGCCGGGAGTGGGCAATCCGCTGTTCGAGAACGAACTTTTATACCCGCAGCTCAAGTTCCCCGACACCGGCTTCCAGGTGCTCGCGATCTATCGCTTCTGGAATGCAATCGAGTACTGGTTTCCGTACCGCGATCTGATCGACGAGAACTGGGATGCGGTGTTGGAGGACACGCTGCGCCGGGCCGCGCACGGAATCGGCTCGGAAAACTTCCAGCGCGAGATCACGCGGTTGATATCGCGCGTCGACGATGGCCACGCGAATCTCCTCGGGCCACAGCCGTTTCGCGAACCCGTGGGCGAGTGCCAGTTGCCCGTGAACCTGCGCTACCTCGAAGGCAAGTTCGTGGTGAAAAGCCTGTCGGCGGACGATGCCGCGGCGCGCACATTCCGCGCGGGCGACGTGTTGATGGCACTCGGCGGTAAAGCCGTGGACGAGATCGTCGCGAGCGCACGCGACTCGTACGGCGCATCCAACGACGCGTGGCGCATGCTCTCCATCGCGCGCAATCTCACGCGTGGCCCCTGCGGCGCCGTGAGCGTGACCGTGCAGCGTGGCGGCGAGCAAAAGTTGGAGGCGCTGCGTGTGCCGATGTCCGCACTGCGGCTCGACGGGGCGGGGCGCAACGATCGGGCGGGCGAGACATTCCAGATGCTGTCGCCGGGTGTTGCCTATCTGAAGCTTTCTTCGATCAAGGCCGCGGACGTTGCGGGATACATCAAGCAGGCATCGAGCGCGAAATCGCTGGTGGTCGACATCCGCAATTACCCTTCGGACTTCGTCGTGTTCGCGCTGGGCTCGCTGCTGGTCGACACGGAAACCCCGTTCGCGACTTTCACGCTGGCCGATCTGTCGAACCCCGGAGCCTTCGCGTGGGGCGCAACGGTGTCATTGACACCGGCGGCGCCACACTTCGGCGGCAACGTCGCCATCCTCGTGGACGAATCGTCGATCAGCAACGCGGAATACACCGCGATGGCGTTGCGCGCGGCGCCGCGCGCACGAATCTTCGGTATGCAGAGCGCAGGCGCGGACGGCAATGTTTCGCAGATTCTCCTGCCGGGTAGATTGGGCGCCGGCTTGAGTGGCATCGGTGTGTTCTATCCCGACAGGCGGCCAACACAACGCCGCGGTGTGGCGCTCGATGTCGAGTGTCCACAGACGATCGCGGGCCTGCGCGCCGGCCGTGACGACACGCTCGCCTGCGCGCTCAAGGCGCTCGCCACGCGCTGAAAAGAAGAGTCGCCTCTTCTTGACATGTGACCAAAAGGTCACATATGGTTCGCACCATGGTCAACGACGATCTGGTGTTCAAAGCCCTGGCAGATTCCTCGCGCAGATTCCTGCTCGATCTGCTGCACAAGCGCGATGGCCAGACGCTCGGCGAACTCGAATGGGAATTGGAGATGACCCGCTTTGGGGTCATGAAGCACCTCAAGGTGCTGGAAGAGGCCGGCCTCGTCATCACGCGGCGCGCAGGCCGGGAGAAGCTGCACTTCCTCAACGCCGTACCCATTCGTCTCATCCACGATCGCTGGATCGATAAATACAAGGAGCGCGAACTGTCGGCGCTCGTCAACCTCAAAAAATCCCTGGAGAACGCGAAATGCCCCCCGTTGCGCAAGAGAGCCTGAGCCCGGCCGTGAATTCCACCACTCACATCCACGAGATCTACATCAAGGCCGAGCCCGGCGCGATCTGGGATGCCCTAACTAACTCCGAGTGGACCGCGCAGTATGGCTATCGTGGCTATTCCGAGTACGAAATGAAGCCCGGCGGCAAATTCATCTGCAAGGCGAACGCGCAGATGCAGTCGTTTGGACTGCCGGAAGTGGTCGTCGACGGCGAAGTGATCGAGGCGAATCCGCCCTACAAACTCGTGCAGACGTACCGCTTTCTGTTCAACGACGCGCACAAGGCCGAGGGTTTCTCGCGCCTCACCTGGGAGATCGTGCCGGCCGGCAAGGGCTTTTGCCGCCTCACTGTTACGCATGACACCGCGAACGCCCCGATGATGACGGGCGCGATCACCAGCAAGTTCAGCGAACAGGGCGGTGGTGGCTGGAACTGGATTCTCAGCGACCTCAAGTCGCTGCTCGAGACCGGCAAGACGATGTAACGCGTTCGATCTTGCGGCCTGCGCGTCGTCCATCCCGAGTGGGACGCGCAGTGTCCGCGTGCGCGCGGCCTTCGGGCAATCGCTGCGGTTTCCCGCATAATGCGGCGCCACGAGGCGCATGAAACTGGTGACGCTCGGGGAGCAGACGTGATCACGCTATACACTTTCGGCCCGTATTTCGGCCTGCCGGACGCCAGCCCCTTCGTGATGAAGGCAGAGATGCTGCTGAAACTCTCGGGGCTCGAGTACCAGGCCAGCAGCCGCGGCTTCACCGGGGCGCCGAAGGGCAAGCTGCCCTACATCGACGACAACGGCACCCTCGTCGCGGACTCCACGCTCATCCGGCTGTATCTCGAGCAGAAGTACTCTATCTACTTCGACCGCGGGCTCTCGGAGCGCGACCGCGGAGTGGCCTGGGCGGTGGACAAGATGCTCGAGGACCATGTCTATTGGGCACTGGTCTACTGGCGGTGGATGAACGACGCCAACTTCGAGCGCGGCCCCAGAAACTTCTTCAAGCGCGCGCCGGCTATCATCCGCCCGCTCGCGATAAAGATCGTGCGCCGCAAGATTCGCGGCTACCTGCATTCCCACGGCATCGGCCGCCACAGCGAGGCGGAGATGACCATCATGGCCGGCCGCGCCTTCGAGGCGGTGTCGCAGGTCCTCGGCGACAACAAGTACCTGCTGGGCAATGAACCCTGCGGCGCCGACGCCACGGCATTCGGCTTCATCGCGGGAGCGTTGTCGAAGACCTTCGAATCGCCGCTGCACGCCAAGGCGCAGAGCCTGCCGAACCTGATCGCCTATCGCGATCGCATGATGGCCGAGTTCTATCCCGGCTTTGGGGTCGCGAAATCATGAGATTGCTGCGCAGCCTGGCGATCGGCCTGATCGCGCTGCAGGTTTCGTTCGCGGCCCTGGCCGATGGGCCCGCTGCGGAAACCCGTGCCGCCTATCTGGCCCTCATCGATCGGCCGCGCGTCGCATTGAAGCCGGAGCTGACCGCGTTGCCGTCGGCGGAAGGCTTGAGGAAATTCCACCTGTGGTTCAGCTCGGACGCGACCGAGCGCGTTCCCGGCTATCTACTGTTGCCGGATGCGGCACAGTACAAGGGCCGGCGGCCCGTCATCATCGTGCTGCACGGCACGGGCGGCACCAAGGACGATGGCCAGATCGTGACGCTTGCCTTGAAGGCCGCGCAGGCCGGCTTCATCGGCGTCGCAATCGATGGGCGCTTTCACGGCGAACGCACCCAGGCCGGTTCCGGCGCGACCGAATACAACGTCGCCATCGCGCGCGCGTTCAAGACTGGTCAGGGGCATCCCTTCTATTACGACACGACGTGGGATGTGATGCGCCTCATCGACTACCTCGCGACGCGCAAGGATGTCGACCCCACGCGCATTGGCCTCACGGGCATTTCCAAGGGTGGCATCGAGACTTATCTGACTGCGGCGGCCGATCCGCGCGTGGCCGCGGCCGTTCCGTACATCGGAGTCCAGAGCTTCAAGTGGGCGCTCGAGAATGGCGCCTGGCCGGCGCGCATCGCGACGATCCAGGACGGGTTCGATGCCGCCGCCGCAAGCGCAGGCAAGCCGGCGCGCAACGTGGCCTTCGTGCGCGATTTCTATGCGCGCGTGGTGCCGGGTGTGGATGGAGAGTTCGACGGACCCGCCATGCTGGCGTTGATCGCTCCCCGGCCGTTGCTAGTCGTGAACAGCGACTCCGACGCCAACACGCCGGTCGCCGGCGTGCGCCTGGCGGTGGCCGCAGCGCGACCGGCGTACGCGGCGCAGAATGCGTCCGAGCGTCTCGAACTCGTAATCCAGGAAGACACGCCGCATCGAGTGAATCCCGGGAGCATCGATCGCGGGATCGCGTGGTTCGTCCGCTGGCTTGCGCCTTGAAGCCCGGCGCCCTGTAGGAGGACGCCTTTTGCGCGCTAGTGGTTTTGCCTATTTATCTTTTGGGGCGCGTTTGAATTCGCCGCTTTGCAATCGGCTCGTTAGGATCGCCGCTATCGATCATTCGGGGCGCGCAGCAAGCTAACGCTCTCGTCGTTTCGATGGCAAGAGCGGGCGAATCAAAATAAAGTCGGGCGCAACGAATGTACGCCCGCGGATAAGTGAAGCAGGTCCAGGTAAATGCCAGGAAAACGCGGGATCCCCGCTAGTCAGCTTGCGCGCGATTACGGCGTGAGCCTCAACGGATTCGTAAACGATGTAGTTGCACTGCTCGCCAGGCTGGAAGGCAAAGAGGCCTCCGGTGCCGATCCCGCACGCCGGCGCGAAATCTGCGCCGCCGTCACAGCGGCGATGACTGCGGCCCTCGATGCGTCGACGCTCACCGCCGAAGAACGCGCCAAGCTCGATCCGTTGTTGAAAGACGTACTGCTGCCGTTCTGGGGCACCCACTGCGCCAGCGATCCCGAAGCGGCGGCATACATCGACGCGCGTGCGGCCCACTACCTGGCCCGGCGCGATCCGCGCAGCCAGGTCAGGACCGCCGTCGGCATCGTCACGACGCTGATCGACGCGCTCGAAGTCTCGCAGGAACACAAGGACGCGCTGGCCCGCACCCTGGCGCCCTCATTCGCGCATCGCATGGTCGCCGACCTTTTCCGCATCAATGAAGTGCGCACAAAATTCGGCATCGAACTGTCGGTGCTGGCAACCCTGGCTGCGCTGCTGCACATGTCGATGAGCTACGACACGATCCTGCGCGTGCTGCGCCTCGCGTAGGAGTTGTTAGGGGTTCTCGCGGCCCAGGCGATCGAGCTCGATCGCCATCACTTCGATCGCGCTGGTGACTCCCAGCAGGAAGTGCGCATCGAGCGTCTTGCCGGCGAACTTCTCGTCCGCCAGCGCCGCCAGCTCCTGCGTGCAGGCCGCGAGAATGCCGAGTTCCAGGCTCTTCGCCATGCCCGCGGCGCGTTGCGCTGTAAAACGCAGTTCCTGCCACGCCGTCGGATCTCCCGCGATGAGATCGGGAACCCCGCGGCGCATGTGTTCCACGTCTTCGAGGGTGCGCTGCAGAAAGAGCTCGATCAGCTGTTTGCGCTTCTCCTTCGCCGCGGAGCCGGAGTGAGGAACGTCATTCATCGAACGCAAGATAGCGATCAGGCGTGCCAGGTGAAATTGGCCGCGGCGGGTCATCTTCGTAGTTTGAGTCCCACAATCGGCGTCAGGCGATCGCACCCTGTCGCCGTCTTGCGCCGCTTACATACACCTGCATACAAAAGCGTAGCCATTCGGAGACGCATTGCCGGGCCTAACAAGCGCGCCGCACAAAGTTCACTTTAGTGTTGGAACACGACGCCCATGGGTTTCACCAGTGACACCGGTTCACCCCTGGGCGCGAGCTCGCCGGTCTTCGCATCCACGCTGAATACGGAAACATTGCCGCCTTCCTGGTTGCTCACGATGAGCCACTTGTTAGTCGGGTCGAGCGTGAAATAGCGCGGCACCTTGCCGCGCGACGGTGTGCGCTGCCTGAGCGTGAGCTCGCCCGTGTTCGCATCGATCGCGTAGACCACGATACTGTCTTCGCCGCGATTCGAGGCGTACAGAAATTTTCCGTCGCTGCGCACGGCAATCTCCGCCGCGGTGGAGTGATCGGTGAAGCCCGCTGCCAGCGTCTTTACTGCCTGGAACTGAGTCAGTGTGCCTTTCTTCGCGTCCCAGCTGAACCCCATGACTTCATTGGCGATCTCGGCGATGGCGTACACCCACTTGCCGTTCGGGTGGAACGCCAGGTGCCGCGGGCCCTGGCCGCCGACAACCTTGGTGGCCGGCGGATCGTTGGGCGTGATCTTGCCGGTCCTGGCGTCGAACCTGTAGACGAAGATCTGGTCCGTGCCGAGGTCCGCCACCAGCCCGAATTTACCGGTGGGATCGGTGCGGAACCAGTGGGCGTACGGCTTGGTCTGGCGCTGCGGATGGACGCTCGAGCCTTCGTGCTGCACGAACGCGGTCTGCTGGTCGAGCGAGCCGTCCTGCGCGAGAGAATAGATCTCGACGTAGCCGCCGCCATAGTTGGCGTCCAGCACGTAGCGGCCGCTCTTATCGACGCTCACGTAGCTAGGCCCGCGGCCCTTCGATTCCTTGTAGTTGAGCAGCTTCAGTGCGCCGGTCTTCTTGTCCGTGACCGCGAATGCGCTCACGCCGCCCGGTGTACCGGAGTTGCACAGGTAGAGGCGTTTGCCGTCCGCAGACAGCGTGAAGTGCGCCGGGTCGCGCGTCTCGATGACCAGGCGCGGCACCGACAGCGCGCCCGTATCCGGATCGAACTCGGCGACGGTGATGCCCATCCTGGCCGGATCCTGGGAGGCGATGTAGAGCAGATTGGTGTCAGCCATACTGGTGGTGGTGAAGCAGATGAAGAGGAGGAGTGCGACGAGCCGCTGGCGGTGATTCATGGGCATTCCTGGCTTGAGGTTCACGTCGCGGCTGCTGCGCGGCGGGCAAAAGATCATGCCACATCAGCCGCTTCCGGCGGTCGCACTTATTGACGCCGGGGAGTGAGCGACGAAATTGCCACGACGAAGACGCCGGCGAGCAGGAATACGGCGCCGATGATGAGAGTGCCAGCGCTCGCGTCGCTGTCGGCGTTCTGCGCAACGCTGCGATCGGCAAGTGAGCGGAAGATGTTGAATCCGATGATCGCAGCGATCACCGTTCCGCGCACACCGAAGTCCGGCACCTGCACGTTGAAGTTGAGTGGCCGCCGCAGCATCACCAGGCACATCACCGCGACCAGCAGCGGCACCTGCCACGACGCGTAGCTGCCCAAGAGGACGGTCGCGACGATCAGCAGTCCCGCCAGCACCGCCAGCGCGATCGAATACCAGAATCTCTGGCGCGGACCCAGATAGGTCACGAACGCGTGTACCAGCGACTGCCGATCGACGCCGCTGGCCCACATCGTGGCAATCAAAGTGACGATGAGCGGCCAGGCGACGTCGTATTCGGGAATCGCCAGCGAGAGCCACAATCCCGACACCAGGTTCGCACGGCCGGCGCGCAGGACACGCGAATTGTCGAGTGCCAGGTTGCTGTTGAGCCCTATGAAGAGGGGTGCAACCGGGCCCGCCGCGAGGGTTGCCCACCATGCCGCCAGTGTGGCGAGCACCGCAATCGCAGTCGCCACCCACGCCAGGTGCGCCGTCAACGCACTAGCTACCAGCAGTACCAGGACCGTGGGCACCCAGCCAAAGGAGAACCACGCCGGCTTGCTCCACGGCCAACGGCGTTCCGCGAGCCGCACGGGCCAGTCGACGACATAGAGCCGAAACAAGGCGAAGCCGAGCGCGAAGGCTATCCAGGCGAAAATCAGGCCCGCCGGAAGCCCGCCTCCCGGGCCGGGTGTATTCAGGCTCGGGAAGAATGTCAGGCTCGTCACGATGGCGGGAATGAAGCCGAAGATAAAGGTGAGCAGCGAAAAGTGTGGACGCGCCGCGAAACGGTCCCACCACGCGACATTCTCGCTGTTCAGCTCTTCGAGCAGGCGTGGATTCTGATTCCGCAGCCGGTCGATCAGCGCGAGCTCCGGCCGCGGGGAGAACTGGTTCAACAACCAGGCATGAAAGAACTTCTGCCGCGCAGCCGGCGGCGCGCGCAGGCGCGCGTACGATAGCGCCTCTTTACCGGTCCCCTCGCGCAGATCCCACAACAGCGCGAGTTCGGCCAGGCGCTCGAGCACAATCCGCGCCTGGCCGGGAAGAGCGCGGTGATCCTTCCGGTGGCTCCACTCGAACCGCAGATTCGACGCGGCCAGCAGCGGATCTGAACGCGGAATGTTCTCCATCAGTAGATAGAGCAGCTGGCTCTCGGCGCGTTGCAGCAGGTCGAAGCGCTCGAAGTCGCTGTTCAGTACTGCCGCGAGCAAGGCCTGAAGATCGGCTTCCGGCGGCGTCACCTCGCTGCGCAATGCCCGACCGAGGGCCGCGAGCGCAGCGTTGAGCGCGACTCCCGCCGGATCGTCCGGGCGTGCCGGTTCGAGTGGCGGGGCTGCCGGAGCCACTGCGGCAATCAGCTCTTCGCCCGCCTCCGGTTCGGCATGCGAAGTGAATCTGCAGGCGAGCTCGTACGCCTGACGCAGCTCCTGGAAACCCGCGGCATCGTCTTCGGGGTTGGTCTGCTTCAGCTTCTTTGCATAGGCACGCCGGATCTCCGTCTGGTCACGAGTCGGCGCGATTCCAAGCGTGTCCCATGGGTGGCCATGTGCGCTCAAAGGTAAGTCTCACCCTCGATTGCATCGAGGACTTTGGTGAAGCTCTCGCAGGCCGTCTCGATCGTGCGTGGATCCTGGCTTTCGATGGCCTGTTCGAATTGCGACAGGCACTGACCGACGTAGGCACGCCGGTCACCGAGCGTGCTCTCATAGCAGCGCTCGCCGCGCGCGATGAGCGCGCGGTTGTTCTCGAGCTCACGCGGATGCACCTTGAGTTGCGCCAGCAGTTCCCGCCGGCGATTGAGGTCGTCGCTGCCCATGGGGGCGTTCTCTTCCATGAGCACCAGCTGGCGGCGCTCGCCGGTCAGCGGCACCGACAGATCGACCTCCAACAATCCATTGATGTCGTACGTGAAGCGGCAGGTGATCACGGTGCCGTCCGCGCGGCCCGCCGGCAGCGGAATCGAGATCTTGCCGAGCGCAATGTTGTCCGCGCAGCGCGGCGACTCACCCTGGTAGACCGTGAACTCCACGGTTCGCTGTCCATCGCTCAACGGCGAGAACGATCGTTCGCGGCTCGCCGGTATCACCGTGTTGCGTTCGATGATCGGCGCAAACAGGCCCGTTCGAAGGTCGCCGTTCGCCAGCCGTTCGGAAATATCGACGCCGAGCGAGTACGGGCACACGTCCGTGAGCACGACTTCGCGCAGATCGCCGTCGCGCGCCTTGAGACCGGCCTGCACTGCGGCACCGAGCGCCACGGCCTCATCCGGGTTGATCACCAGCGCCGGAAAGCGGCCGAACATCTTCGTCACCGCGCGCTTGACGATGGGCATGCGCGTCGCGCCGCCCACCAGCACGATCTCCGCCAGACTATCTACCTGGATGCGGCTGTCGCGCAGCGCGCGCAATACAGGAGTGCGCAGCCGCTCGATCAGCGGCGCGGCGAGCGTCGCGAATTCTTCGTCCGTGACGGTGGTTTCGAATGCCGCCTGGCGCCAGGCCACGTTCATGGTCGCCGACGGTTCCGTCGACAGCTTGCGCCGGGCGCGCTCCGCCTGGTCGCGGATCTTCTGATAGAGCAGCTGCTCGTCCTGCTTTGCCTGCACTTCCCAGGCCTTCTTGTGCGCGGCAAACATCTTGTCGATCAGGACCTCGTTGAAGTCCTCACCGCCCAGGTGGTTGTCGCCGGTCGTGGCGCGTACTTCGATCACGCCGTCGAACAACTCGAGCAGCGACACGTCGAAAGTGCCGCCGCCGAGGTCGAACACCAGGAAGCGCGTGTCGGCGCCTTTCTGGTGGATTCCATACGCCAGCGCCGCGGCCGTCGGTTCGTTGAGGAGGCGCTCCACCTTGAGTCCGGCGAGCTGGCCCGCGCGCCGGGTCGCCTGCCGCTGTTTGTCATTGAAGTAGGCGGGCACGGTGATGACCGCGTCGGTCACCGGCTCGCCCAGCGCCTTTTCCGCGTCTGCCTTGAGGCTGCGCAGCACCAACGCAGACAATTCTTCCGGAAGAAAGCGCTGCTTGCCGAGCCGCGTTTCGCGCTGCGTGCCCATGTAGCGCTTGAACGCCGTCGCCGTGAGCGCGGGATGCGTGACCTGCCGCTCGCGCGCGGCGAGGCCCACCAGCAGTTCGCCCTCGTCGGTGAGACTCACGGCTGAGGGCGTGAGCACCGACCCTAAGCTATTGCGGATCAGCTCAGCCTGACCGTTACGCCAGATGCCCACCGCGCTGTTGGTGGTGCCGAGGTCGATGCCGATGATCATGGAGGGCGACGGTCCTTCTTCTGATGCGGGGACTTCGCGGTGAAAGATATCCGATCCGCACCGGCGCAGTCAGCCCGCGTTACGTAATGCGTGTTTTTTGCGGCGACTAACAACTGGCGCCGGGATTTCGGCGTCATGCAGTTGTCTTTTGGCGCCGGCGAGCAGCGGCGCGCCCGAATTCTCCCGCAGGCCCGCACGCGCGCGATCCGCAACGGCCCGGCGCGAAAATCCACCACATGCCCGCTTTGGGCCGGGCAAAGAATATCCGCCGTGGCCGCTCTATATATAGAATGCACCCCATCGCCCTTCGGCCCACTGTTTCGGGAATTCCATGAAAAACCTGATCCTCGGCAGCCTCGTTGCCGCTTTGCTCGTTCCTGTGCTCGCGTCCGCCCAGAAACCGCCGACCGCGGCCGAAGCGGTGGCCGGTTCGACGGTGATTCCGCGCGCCGCGCTGTTCGGCAATCCGGAGAAGACCCAGGCGCGCATTTCGCCGGACGGCAAGTACATTTCTTTCATCGCGCCGCGCGACGGTGTGCTCAATGTGTGGCTCGCGCCGCGCAGCGATCCGTCGAATGCCAAGCCGATCACCAACGACCAGAAGCGCGGCATCCGCCAGCACTTCTGGGCGTATGACAGCAAGCACGTGTTGTTCAGCCAGGACGAGGGCGGTGACGAAAACTTCCACCTGTACGCTGTGGACGTGGTCGCCAACACGCAGAAGGATCTCACGCCGTACAAAGGCATCCGCGCGGAACTGGCGGGCCTGTCGTGGAAGAAACCCGGCGTCATTGCGGTCAGCCTCAACGATCGCACCCCTGAGTTTCATGATCTGTGGGAGATCAACCTGGCCACCGGCAAGCGCGTGCTGATCGAGCAGAACACGCAGGAGTTCGCCGGCTACGACCTCGACCTCGATCTCAAGCCGAAACTCGCGACCAAGACGACTGCCGACGGCGGCGAGTTCCTGCGCCGCGCGGGCGGCAAGTGGGTCAGCCTGCTGAAGTTCGGCCAGGCGGATTCGCTGACTACCGCGACGATCGGCGTCGAAGGGTCCGGCACCACCGCGTTGATGCAATCCTCGGTGGGGCGCGACAAATCCGCGCTGGTGCGCGTGGACATCGCGACCGGCAAGGAGACCGTGTTAGGTGCGAGCGAGCAGGCCGATGTCGAGTATGTCTGGACCGATCCGAAAGACCACACTCCGCAGGCGTACACGGTCAACTACCTGAAGCCTGAAGTCACGGTGTTGAAGCCGTCCGTGCAGAAGGACGTGGATTTCCTGACGAAAGAGCTTGGAGATGGGTTTGGCGTTACTGGCCGCACGTTGGACGACAGCATCTGGACCGTCGCCACCGACGATGCGCTGGCGCCGGCGACGAGCTATCTCTACGACCGCAAGGCCGTCAAGCTGACCAAGCTGTTCGATCAGCGGCCCGCATTGACCAAGGCGCCGCTGGTGCCGATGCAATCGCTCGAGCTCAAGGCGCGCGATGGCCTGACTCTCGTGTCCTATCTATCCTTGCCACCGGGTTCCGATGCCAATGGCGACGGACGCCCGGATTCTCCGGTGCCGATGGTGCTCAATGTGCACGGCGGGCCGTGGGCGCGCGATGCGTACGGCTTCGACAACGAACACCAGTGGCTCTCGAATCGCGGTTACGCGGCGCTGTCCGTGAACTATCGCGGCTCCACCGGCTTCGGCAAGAACTTCGTGAACGCCTCCAACAAGGAGTGGGCCGGCAAGATGCACGGCGACCTGCTCGACGCGGTGAGCTGGGCAATCAAGGAGAAGATCACGACCGTGGACAAGGTCGCGATCTACGGCGGTTCGTACGGCGGCTACGCGACGCTGGTCGGCCTCACGTTCACGCCGGACACCTTTGCGTGTGGTGTCGACATCGTCGGCCCGTCGAATCTGCAGACCTTGTTGAGTTCGATTCCGCCGTACTGGAAGTCGTTCTTCGAGGAGTTCGCGACGCGCGTGGGCGATCCGCGCACGGAAGAAGGCAAGAAATTGCTGGCAGAGCGTTCGCCGTTGACGCGCGCCGATGCGATCAAGAAGCCGCTGCTGATCGGGCAAGGCGCCAACGATCCGCGCGTGAAGCAGGCCGAAGCCGATCAGATCGTGAAGGCGATGAAGGCGAAGAATCTGCCGGTAACCTACGTGCTGTATCCGGACGAGGGACATGGATTTGCGCAGCCGACCAATCGCGTGTCGTTCTACGCGATCGCGGAAGGTTTCCTGAGCCAGTGCCTGGGCGGCCGCTATGAGCCCATCGGCAATGACTTCAAAGGCGCGAACCTGAAAGTGCTGGAAGGCGCAGAGAATGTGCCCGGCCTAGCCGACGCGCTGAAATAACAAAAGTAGAGGGGACATTCCTGGTTTTCGTGCGCCGAAACAACACGGCGCCCGAAAACCAGGAATGTCCCCTCTATTTGTTTCCGTACAACTGCTGCTCCACGTCCGCGAAGCACTGGCGATCGCGCAGCGGGTCGATGCCGGGGTCGAGACGCATCCACCCCAACAGCAGCGAGTGATCATCAACCGCTCGTTTCAACGCCGCGCAACCGCGATCGAGGTCGCCAAGCGCTGCGTAGATAGTCGCCTCAGAGTAGCCCACGCCAAAGCCGTCCCGGCCACGTGCCTCCAGCCGCTCGATCTCACGGAGGGCCGCGTCGCGACGCCCGAGCTTCGCGAACAGCAATCCCTGGTCGCTTTGATTCAAACCTGGCTCGGCGATCAAGCGGACCTGCTCTGTCGCGCCGGCAAGATCGCCGGTCGCGATCAGCGCACGCGCCAGGACACTGCGAGCCTGGTCAAAACGCGGATTCGCTTCGATCAGGGGTTTCAGAAACTCGATCGCCTCCGTGTACCGGCGCGCGCTGTACAGCACGAGCGCGTAGTTAGAGGCGTACAGCAGCGTCATCGGTTCAATCTCGCGCGCGCGCCGGACCGCCGCGAGCGACTCGTCAACGTAGCCCTGGTGCGCCTGCCACATCGCGATATGATGCCACAGCCGTGCCGAGCGATCGTTGATCTCAAGCCCGCGGTCGAACTCCGCGCGTGCGGCCGCGAAATTGCGGTCGTGATCCAGATATATCTCACCCATCAACGCATGCGGCTCGACGATGCCCTCATCCAGCGCAAGCGCCCGGCGCGCCGCGGCGCGGGCCTTCGGCACTCCCTCCGCCGGCGGAATCATCTGGCGAATAACCGAGCTGGACAAAATGTCACCCAGCGCCGCCCAAGCCTGCGGATAGTTCGGGTCTTCCTTCAGGGCGGCTTCAAATTTTCGGATGGCGATCGGGTTCGAGTTGATGTCGCGCCGCGATCGCTCGTGGATGCCGTCCAGATAGAGTTCGAGCGCGCGCACGCTCGGTGTGTGCCTGGCCTTGGCGGGAATCGTCGCCGGTGCGGCGGCTGCAATCTGCGCAGCGCCCCGGGCCGGGGTCGTCCACCACCACGCGCCCGCGATCGCCACCCCGATCGCAACCAGTGTCAGCATCAGTGCGAGTTGCGCGTTGCGCGGCAATTTGAGGATCGCGTCGAGTGCAGGACCTTCCGGCGCCGGTTTGCCGACAAAGCGGTACCCGACGCGCGGCAACGTCTCGATGTATTTCGGTGTGTCGCCGACGTCGTCGAGCGCGACTCGCAACTTGCGCACCGCGACGTTGAGACCGTTGTCGAAATCGACGATGCCGCCTGGCCACAGCGACTTCACCAGCTGCTCGCGAGTGACGACTTCGCCTGCGTGGTCAAACAGTTCGAGCAGGATGCGCAGCGGCTGCTGAGGCAGGCGCGCGGCGTTGCCGTCCTTCGCGATCTCTCCCGAGATGCGATTGACCGTCCAACCGTCGAACTGCAGTTCCGTTTCCGCTGACACGCGCGTCGATAATAAAGAAGTAAGGTGAATCCAAGGAGGCGCTAATAGCTTAACGACCCCCGGATGGCGGATTTTCGCAGGCAACCCACACAGGAGTTGCCATGTCCGCCGTCGTCCAAGGTCTGCAAAACGTCCGCAGCCGGTTCTTCCCGACCATCGCGCTCGCGCTGGCGCTGTTCATAATCGTCGGGTTTTCACGTACTTACTACCTGCGTTTCCTCTCCGACCTGCCGCCGCTGAAGACGCTGCTGCAGCTGCACGGCCTGGTGTTTACCGCCTGGCTGGTGCTGTTCTTCACGCAGACGCGACTGGTCGCAGCGCATCGCGCCGATCTGCACATGAAGCTGGGAATCGCGGGCGTTGGCCTGGCAATACTCGTTGTAGCGGTCGGTGTGGTGACGGTGTTTGCCGGCGCGTCATCGCCCCGCATCCATGCGTCCGGCCTCACGTCCCCGCAGTTTTCGATCGTCGGGCTCGTGAGCATTGCGCAGTTCGCGGTGCTGGTAGCGCTTGGCGTCGCTCTTCGTCGTCGCTCGGAGCTGCACAAGCGGTTCATGGTCCTCGCGATGATCGGCGTCCTCGGGCCGCCGACCGGCCGGCTCATCGGAATGCTTCAGCTTGACGCTTATGCGTTGGTTGTCCAGATGATCGTGATCGCCGCGTTCGTGACGTGGTGTCTGGCGTGGGATTGGCGGCGTAATCGGATCGTGCATCCCATCTTTGCGATCGGCGGCCTTGCGATGGTGTTGCTATGGCCCGCCCGCTACGCGGTGGCGCGCAGCGATGCATGGCAGCCCATCGGCGAGTGGATCGCGCGAGTCGGCGCATAAATGGGGTCAGACCCCATTTGCTAGCAAAAGGGGCCAGACCTGCGCGGCGGTTGCGATTGGCGCGCGATCTCCGCTAGGTTTCATGGCCGCATGTCCAGCGAACACATCCACGCCCCGCGCACCCTGAACGGCAGCTGCCTGTGCGGCGCCGTGCGCTACACCGTCGCCGACGAATTCCAGTACGCCATGATCTGCCACTGCTCGCAATGCCGCCGCGCGACGGGTTCCGCGTTCAAGCCGTTCGGCGCCATCGAGCGCGCGAAGCTCAAGGTGATCGCGGGACCCATCCGCATCTACGGCGACGTGATGACGCATAACGCGCATTGCGAGACCTGCGGTTCCCTGCTGTATTCCATCGTGAATGAAGGACAGCGCGCGCACGTCACCTACGGCACGCTGATCGATGCCCCCACGCTCAAGCCGACCCAGCACATCTTCGCGGGCTCGAAGGCGCCGTGGTACGAGATCCTGGATGATCTGCCGCAGCACGACGGATTCCCGCCATGAACGTGCTTTCAGGGTAGATAGCCGATCTCGCGCTGGTGCCGCAGCGCGAGCACGCGCACCTCGTCGCGCTGCACGACGAACCGGTACAGCGCGATATACCCCGTCGCGCCATACGAGACGACGAGCTCTCTCAGATCTTCCTCGACGCGCCGTCCGACGAGCGGATGCGCCGCGAGATTCTCGAAGCCACTCAGAAACGCTTCCGCCGCTGCCACGGCAACCTCAGGTTTGTCCGCGCGCAGCTGTTCGATTGCGCGCTCGATCTGTTCGACCGCGCGCGCTGCGTAGGCTACTTGCGCCACGGCTTCGGTCGCGGACCTGGCGTGCCCTGCGCGAGACGCTCCGCCCAGGCGTGCACGTCCTCCGCGCGATACACCTCGCCCGTCTTGTCGATCTCCGCGTCCGCCCCGAGCGCCTCCTTCACGAGGCTGCGCATCTGCTCTTCGTAGGCCGCGTGCTTCTCTACGCCTTCGAGGATGATGCTGTGAACCGAACGGTCGGTCTCTTTGGCGATGGCGCGCAGGCGCGCGCGCAGCTTCGGCGGGAGCCGGATCGTGGTGGTTTCTGCCATGGCGGGACAACCTAACAGCGACGATGCCCCTCCGCCAACCCGGCATTCCAGGCCTGTTTTCGCAGAATTCCGCGCGTTTTTTGACTTCCGCCGCCCCATCCTTACACTGCCGCCCTCCAGCCTCTGGCAGTAGCCGCAAGGTGAACCTCGAGGTTTCCTGATCAACGCAGGAAGTGGTGTTAGCCGACGTAAGTTTCGGCACGAATCGTGGCCCCGGCCGCACGCATATATATGTGTCGCGCACGGGCGCGGCTCCAACTCCCCTTTCCGCCGGAGTTGTTTGATGTCTGCCGCGCCTGCCAGAGAACTCACCAGTTACCGCAAGTATTGGGCCGCCCGCTTCGGCGTCGCGCCGTTCCTGCCCATGTCGCGCGCCGAGATGGATGTGCTCGGCTGGGACAGCTGCGACGTCATCGTCGTTACCGGCGATGCGTATGTGGATCACCCGAGCTTCGGCATGGCGATCATTGGCCGTGTGTTAGAGGCGCAAGGATTTCGCGTCGGCATCATCGCGCAGCCGGATTGGCAGTCCGCCGAACCGTTCAAGGCGCTCGGCAAACCGAACCTGTTCTTCGGCATCACCGCCGGGAATATGGATTCGATGGTGAACCGATACACCTCCGACAAACGCATCCGCAGTGACGATGCATACACGCCGGGTGGGCAGGGCGGCTCGCGACCCGATCGTTCCGTGATCGTCTACGCGCAGCGCGCGCGTGAAGCGTTCAAGGATGTGCCGATCGTGATCGGCGGCATCGAAGCGTCACTGCGCCGCATCGCGCACTTCGACTACTGGAGCGAGAAGGTTCGCCGCTCGGTGTTGCTGGATGCCAAGGCCGACATCCTCGTGTTCGGCAATGCCGAGCGCCAGATCGTCGAGATCGCGCATCGCGTCGCGGCCGGCCAGAAGATAGAGGAGATCACCGACCTGCGCGGCACGTCGTTCGTGCGCAAGAGCCACGACTTCATCGAGATCGACTCCACGCACGTCGACGCCCCCGGCAGGCTGAACCCGCCGATCGATCCGTATGCGATGGAACCGGAGATCCGCAAGGCGAATGAGCAGGCCGCCGCCGTGGAAGCCGGCGAGGCCGCACCCGTGCAGGAAGTGGTGGTGAAGTTTGCGCGAAAAGTGAAGGGCGAGGACCGCGAGCGCAGCGTCATCCGCATGCCATCACACGAGCAGGTAGCTAGCGACCCCGTGCTGTACGCCCACGCCAGTCGCATCCTGCATCTCGAGAGCAACCCCGGCAATGCGCGCGCGCTGGTGCAGCGGCATGGCGATCTGGATGTGTGGCTGAACCCGCCGCCGATTCCGCTGACCACCAAGGATATGGACGCCGTCTACGACCTGCCGTATGCGCGCGTGCCGCATCCGGCCTACGGCAAGGCCGAGATCCCCGCGTACAAGATGATCAAGTTTTCAATCGCCATCCAGCGCGGTTGTTTTGGCGGCTGCACGTTCTGCTCGATCACCGAGCACGAGGGCCGCATCATCCAGAGCCGCAGCGAAGCCTCGGTGCTCAAAGAGATCGAGAAGGTGCGCGATACCGTGCCCGGCTTCACCGGCGTGATCAGCGATCTCGGTGGACCGACCGCCAACATGTATCGCATCGCATGCAAGAGCCGCGATATCGAGAAGGCTTGCCGCAAGCCGTCGTGCGTGTTCCCCGGTATCTGCCCGAATCTGAATACCGATCATTCCGCGCTGATCCAGCTTTATCGCAAGGCGCGCGCGTTGCCGGGGGTCAAGAAGGTCCTGATCGCGAGCGGCGTGCGGTATGACCTCGCGGTCGAGAGCCCCGAGTATGTGAAGGAGCTCGCGACGCATCACGTGGGTGGGTATCTCAAGATCGCGCCCGAGGCGATCGGCGAGGGGCCACTGTCGAAGATGATGAAGCCCGGCGTCGGGTCTTACTACAAGTTCAGGGAGCTGTTCGACAAGTTCAGCAAGGCCGCGGGGAAGGAGCAGTACCTCATTCCGTATTTCATCGCGGCGCATCCTGGGACGACGGACAAGGACATGCTCGAGCTGGCGTTATGGCTCAAGAGCAATGGGTATCGCGCGGACCAGGTGCAGGCGTTCCTGCCCGGGCCGATGGCGACCGCGACTGCGATGTATCACACGCTGAAGAATCCGCTGCGCAAGGTGACGCGGGATAGCGAGGAAGTGGTGATTCCGAAGGGGATCAAGCAGCGGCGGCTGCACAAGGCGTTTCTGCGGTATCACGACCCTAACAACTGGCCGGTGTTGCGAGAGGCGCTTAGAAGGATGGGGCGGGCGGATTTGATTGGGAATGGAAAGCAGCAGTTAGTTCCTGGGTATCAGCCGGCGGGGACGGGGGATGCGGCGGAAGGGAAGCGCGGCCGAGCCGCAACCAGGCCTTTCAAGACTCAGCACACGGGACTGCCGAAGGTCCCGGGCAAGCCGCGCCACCGGAGTTGAGCCGGCCCGGAAGCTAGGCCACATCCAGTTTCCGCTCGTGCTGTCGTCAAAGCAGCATCGCCACAATCATGCCGTTGATCAGATCAGCGGCAGCTTGCGCAGACAACACGCTCGAATCCTTTGAAACAGGCCAGGTCGTGATCGAAAACGAGCGGAGGTCGCCGCCTTGGCGTACGGCGATCTCCGCGCAGTTTCATTTCACCCAGTCGGCGTGACACTCATCGCCCGCTTCGACCACATCGGCGCCGCCCGCTACCGACGCGTAGAAACACACGGCGTACGGCGCGTAGTCCCAGATCGACTTCTGCACGTCGGGATGCGCGGCCTTGAACGCGGGACGCTGCGACGGCGGAAGTTTCATGTACTCCTTGACCAGCTTTTCCTGTTCGGCTGTGCGCGGCTTGTTCTGCCGGGCAAGCCGTTCGTAGTTGGCCGCCTTCTTCTCGTCTTCGGCCGAACGAGTCAGCTTCACTGGCGTGTATTTCGTGTTGCCCGGCATGGGCGCCCGGCTCGGCGTATCCGCCTGCGCGAACGGGCTCGCGAAAATGGCCAGCGTGGTCAATACCAGCGGCGCGCGGAAATTACTGAAATTCATGACTTTCTCCTGTGGATTGAACTCGTCGTCCACCCTCTGTCGCAACCACCTGGCGAACGGTTCAGTCGAGACGCGAGGGTGTGCGACGATGCCGCGCCATGGTCGGATCCACGCTCAAGACACCCGTACTCTTCTGGCTGGGAGCGTTGCTGCTGCCGTTCGCGCTGATCGCGGTGTTGAACACGGCCATGCGTGACACACCGCGGGTCGCTGCGGAATATCTGCACGAGTCGGCGACGGTGATCGAATCCCCCGTTGCGTCACCCGCGCAGCTGCCGCGGGTGGGCTGGCGCCCGGTTAAATTGCCGGGACACGCTCCCGTGCCGGCCCCGAAGCCCTCGAGCGGCTGGTACCGCATCCCGTTCAGCGCCACGCCCGCCGCGTCCGGAATCTGGGCTGTCTACATCGAGCGTCCCTACTCGAATTACGGCGTGTTCATCAACGGCATCGCGGTGGGCGAAAGCAGTCCGATGACACGGCCCATCCCGATGCACCGCGCGCCGCTGTTGTTCCGCTTTCCCGCCGCGCTGCTGCGGCCGGGCGAGAATCTGCTCGAGGTACGCAGCTTCGAGGCACGTTTTCCCGCGGGCTTGAGCGCACTCGCCATCGGCCCGCTTCCGCGCATCGCGCCCGCCTACGATTTCATGCACGCGTTTTATGCGACCTACAAACATGTTTCGGTGGTCGTGTTGCTGGTGCTCGCGTTGCTGTTCGCGGGTCTGTGGTCGATCCGGCGCCAGGAAACGGCGTACGCCTGGTTTGCGCTCAGCCTGGTCGCCTGGGCGGCACAGGTCGAACTATTGCTGAAGCCGGAATCGTTGTTCATGTCGGAGCCGACGTCGCAGCACCTGCCGTCCGCCGCGCTCGGGGTCTTCGCTTTCGCCTCGGCGATGTTCGTGAACCGGTACACGGGTCTGCGGCAGCCGCGCGTGGAACGCGTCATCCTGGTACTGCTCGCAGCCGGCATCGTCGTGCTGTTCGTCGATCCGCTGTATTTCGACATGAGCATGCCGATGTTCGTGCCGTACGTGTGGCAGCCGCTGCTGCTCGCGATCACGGTGTATTGCCTCGCCCAACTACTGCGGGCGCTGCGGCGCCGCCCGTCGGGCGATGCACGTTTGCTGGCGGCGGCGGCCTGGATTCTGCTGGTGGTCGCGATGCGCGACACATTGATCGAAACAGGTGTATTACGTTTCGGCCCACTGTATTTTTCCTACACCATCGGCTTCGTGTTATGTGCCGTGGCCGCCGTGCAGTTGCAGCGCTTCGCGCGCGCCTTCGACGCGGCCGAACGCACGCGCGACGAGCTCGACCTGCGCGTGCGCGAAAAAACCGCGGAGCTCGAGCAAAACCTCGTGCGCGTGAAGGATCTCGAACGCGAGCAGGCGCTGAGCACCGAGCGTGAGCGGATCATGCAGGACATGCACGACGGCCTCGGCGGGCATCTGGTGCAGGCGCTGGCCATCGCAACTTCGCAGAACACTCTGCAGCCGATGGAAGAGCCGTTGCGCGCCTGCCTCGAGGAGCTGCGGCTGATGGTCGACTCGCTCGAGCCGGTGAACGGCGATCTCGGCAGCGTGCTGGGTACGTTGCGCGCGCGTATTTCGCGGCGGCTCGCTTTGGCCGGTGTACAGATGCGCTGGCAGGTGGACGATCTGCCGCCGATGCCGGACCTGGGTCCGCGCGCGGTGCTCGACGTGGCGCGGGTCGTACAGGAAGCGATCACCAACGCCATCAAGCATTCCGGCTGCAACGAAATCACGGTGAGCGCGGCGCTGGCTGGCGGCGGGCAACATGTCGAGGTCCAGGTGACGGACAACGGGCGCGGAATGGGCGCCCGCGGCGTAGGCCGCGGCCTCACCGGCATGCAAAGGCGCGCTTTCGACCTTGGCGGATCGATCGAGTTCGAATCCACCGCACCGGGTACCCGCGTGACGCTGCGCCTGCCTCTGGCTCGCGCCACTAACAGAAGCGTGTCGCCCGGACAAGCCCCTGTCCAGGCGCAGCCGCCGGCCGCTGAAGCGGCCCATAGTTAGGCGTGGAAGCCTTGTCTGCGTCAAAGGTCAACGTTTTCGTCATCGAAGATGACGCGCCGACGCGTGAATCATTGCGCGCGCGCATCGAGGCACATCCGCGACTGCGCGTCGGAGCCGCGACCGGCACCGTTGCCGAGGGGCTTGCGGCCCTGGCCATGACCCGACCCGACGTATTGCTCACCGATCTCGGCTTGCCGGATGGCAGTGGCATCGACGTGATCCGTGAAGCGCTGCGACGCCATCCGGGTTTGCCGATCATGGTCATCACGGTTTTCGGCAACGAGAAGCGTGTGGTTGGCGCGATCCAGGCGGGCGCGGCGGGTTACCTGCTGAAGGACGATCCGACCCACGAGATCGGTCTCGCGATCGAGTTGCTGCTCGCGGGCGGCTCGCCGATCAGCCCGGCGATTGCGCGGCACCTGATCCGGCTGTTCCAGGCGCCACCGAACGCGACACCGGACGCGCAGCGCGAGACGCTGACGGCGCGCGAACTCGAGGTCCTGAGCCTCGCCACCAAGGGCTTCAGTTACGCCGAGATCGCGCAGCTGCTCGGCCTTTCGCCCAACACGATCGCCTCTTACACCAAACGCATCTACGAAAAACTGGCGGTCGGTTCACGCAGCGAGGCTATCTATGAGGCGTCGCGGCTGGGATTGCTCGAAAACCGCTGACCCTCTGCGTCTTCCTGGTCCGTTTCCCGGCGCTTCTCGCGCGCCGCTAGCACAGCCCTCTCGCCACGACAACCCCTGCCCAGGTGTACGTGCCCACCTGCGCGCGCTTCCAAGCTACCGGTGCCGAGTTGTGAACCGGACGTTCGCATCACTCGACACAGGGTCAGGCATCGGAATCAGGGAGCGCACATGTGCGGCGGGTTGTTGTTCATCGCGGAGCGTCCGTGAAGCGCGGCATGAAAATAGGCGTGGCCGCTTTGCTCGGCGCCGGCGCACTCGCGCCAGTCACACAAGCCGAAACAATCCGCGTGCTTGCGACGGACGAGAGCGTCGTCGTCGCGCTGCCGGCGAACGCGCCAGCGCCAGGCAACACGCTGCAGATCGAGCTCGACGGGTACGACGTCAGCGCCGTGAGCACGGTGGCCGACGGCAACCTCGCCATTCCGTTGCCAGGTCTCGCGCTCACGCCCGGCGAGCACTATCTACTCGTCCTGTCCGCGGGCGCCGACGGGGATGTCGATACGCTGGCCGAACATACGCTGGACGTCTACCAACGCGCGGGCCGCCGCGAGGCGTCGCAGCAGTGGAACCTGCTGCTGTCGAACAACTACCGTTTCGCGCAGCATCCGGACACGGCCTTCGACGGGACGTCACGCAGCGCGGGTAACGGGGCATTGCAGTGGGCCGGAAAGTTCGACGGCGGCACCTGGATCGCAAACGGTGGGCTGGACCTGCTGTACGACAGCGCGTCGCCGATCATGCCAGGTCAGACACGGATGCAGATGCCGGCGCTCGAGCTGCGTGTCGGCCGCCGCATCGGCTCGGGCAGCGTCGGGCTGGCGTTTGGCGATGGCGCGGTGAATCCCGGTAGTTTGATCTTCAGCGGCTTCGATCGCCGCGGCCTGCGCCTGGAAGCAAGCGCCCTTGATCAGCGCTTCACGGCGCAGGCGTTCACGCTGCATCCCGATCCGGTGACGAACTTCGATGCCGACGTCCCGCCGTTCGACAGCAGCGCGAATGTGGTTGGCATGCAGACGGTGCTGGCACCGTTCTCGCTTCATCCAGGCGCGCTCACGTTGAGCGCCGGCTGGCTGGATGGCGACAGCACTTTGGGAGGTGTCGGCATCGTGACACCGCAGCTCGCGGGCAACGCGCCACAGACCTACGGCGGGCATGCGTGGACCCTGGCGCTGGACAGCTTCGCATTCGAACGGGCGTTGTGGCTGCACGGCGAGTACGCGGCGTCGCGCTTCGATTCGGATGGACAGGGCACAGGCGTCGCAGCGCGCGACGACCATGCGCGCCGATTTGTCGCGCAGCTCTCCTCCGGTGGCGCGCTGACGTTGTCAGCGCTCGAACAGTGGACGCTGGGATTCGAACGGCAGCAGGTCGGTACGCACTTCTTCTCGCTCGGCAATCTGCTGCTGCCTGGCGATCTCGATCTGCAGCAGGGTTATGCGGTTCTCGCCACACATGGAATATCGCTCGACGTCCGGCTGCTGCGCCAGCACACCGACGTCGCAGGCGGCGCGCTGACGCCGCGGATCGACAGCGATCAGCAGGACTTCACGGCGGCGTACACACCGCCTTCAATCGATCCAGCCGCGTCACCGTGGCGGTGGTTGGGAGTGCCGTCGCTGAGCCTCGGCTACGAAGCCACGTCCAACGAACAGGACGAAGCAGATCTGCTGCTCGCGGGATACGACCTCGACAATCGCCAGCGCACCATTTCCGCGGGGTTGAACTTTGCGCACCAGCATTTCAGCTTCGGCCTGAACGCCGACCGCGTGCAACGCCGGGATCTCTCCCAGGCGCTCATCGTCGACGACTTCGTGTTGTACGAGCCAGGGCCCGATTCGCGCGAGACGTTGTTCGGCCTGAACGTCGCCTGGTTCCCGAACGAACGATTCACGATCTCGCCTCAGTGGCAGCGCTCGCGCGTGCGTGAAACGCCGGACGGCAACCGCACCGACAACGATCTGTGGTCCCTGCAGCTGCAGGCCAGCCTGATCCCCGAGGTGTTGTCGCTGCAGCTCGGGTGGAGCGACACGCAGGACAAACAACGGTTGTTTGAACTGCCGCAGCAGGCGCAACGACTCAGCAGCAACACCGGCAACCTGGACCTGGCTTACCGCATGAGAACCCCGGACGCGATCTGGCCTGGCGTGAACTTCAACCTGCGCGCCGCGTACGGCAGCTCGCTCGGCGAGCAGCAATGGCAGGCCATGCTCAGCTTCGAGCTCAACTGGAAACAGGAGCGGTAGCCATGCGTCTCAGCAGAATCTTCGCCGCAGCGCTACTGCTCGCGCTGGCTAACAACTCCCACGCCGTTCTGACGCAAACCCGCGCTGCGCCCGCGCGCACGCAGCTTCTCGCGAATGCCAATCAGACCGTGCAGATCACCTGGGTGATCAACACCGCTCCCGGGCATGTGGACGGCGCCTTGTCCGCGGGCGGGCAACTCGTGAATGCTGCGACCGGCGTGCCGCTCGCCGCCATTCCGACCACCATCGGTGTGGGCGCGGGCGCGGGGCCGTTCGCCTTCCCCGAAACCATCAACCTGAGCGCCGCGCAACTCGCGGCCTGGCGCGGCCAGGGGATTCGTCTCATCGGATACCGGCGCACCTTCGTGGCGCCGGCCAGTCCGGCGCAGAGCGGGCAGTTCCTCATCGATCTGCGCGGCGCCTCGCTCGAGGACGCGCGCGAGCCTGCGGCCGGCGCGCTCACGTTGCAACGCCTCGATCTCGAATTCAGCGACGGCCGCCGCCTGGCGGTGGTCGAGAGCGGTGCGACGCTGCGGGCACGTGTCTCCATCGCTTACAGCGGCAGCGGCACGTTGCGCGGCCGCTGGGAAATCGCCGATCCAGGTAGTTTGGCGCAGCCGTTCTATCGGGTGCTCGCGCTGGTGCGCGAACCTCTGGGCGGTGGCCAGCTGTTCACCCTCGAAACGGCGGCGCTGCCGACGCAGACCACCGGCCGATACGCGCTGCGTTTCTGTGTCGATCAAACCGTGCAAGTTCCCGATCCGTGTGCCGGTGACGCGACGGCGGTGCAGGGCAGTTACGAGGTGTTGCCGGGCGACGCCGCGGCGGCGATTCGCGGCATCAGCCCCGCCAGTGGCGCGCTCGGTGCGCACACGCAGTTCACCTGGCCGCAGGTTTCCGGCACCACGACCTATCAGCTGCAGATATTCGAGAAGTTGCCCGGTCCCGACAGCGAGCCGCGTTTCGTGACCGGAATGCTCGTGCCCGCTGAAACCACGGCGTTGCCGCTCTCGGCGCTGGTTCGCCGCAAGCTCAAGGCGGGTCATGCCTATCTATGGCGGATCACCGCGCACCATGCCGATGGCCGGTTGATCGCGCGCAGCGAATTCGCGTCGTTCGTGGTCAGTCCATGAATGCGCCGCCGGACATCGAAACGCAATCGCGCCAGTGGCTGGTGGAGATCGCGGCCGGTCGGGAAGCGGCGCTCGAGCAGTTCTATCGCCACTACCACGGCCAGGCGTTCCAGTTCGCCTTGCGGCTGGTGAGCAATTCGGCGGACGCCGCGGAGCTCGCGAACGAGGCGATGCTCGAAGTGTGGCGCGGTGCGACGCGGTTCGCGGGCGATTCGCGGGTGCGGACGTGGCTGTTCGGCATCGTCAATCACCGCGCCATCGATCTGCTGCGCCGGCGGCGGCGATTGCATTCGGATGAGGTGGATGAACTCATCGATGAGTCTCCGGGTTGCAGCGTTGCCGACGTGATCGGCGGCGCGCAGGACGCCGGCCGCGTGCGCGCGTGCGTGGCGCAGCTGCCCGAACGGCAGAAGGCGGTGGTCCATCTGGCGTTCTTCGAGGAACTTTCGTATCCCGAAGTCGCGCAGGTGCTGAATGTGCCCATCGGCACGATCAAGACACGCGTGATGCACGCCAAACTACGTTTGCAGCAGTGTCTCGCCGGCGCGTTCGCGGACGCGCGGAGTCTGTCATGAGCTCGACCGCGCCCTTCGATTCGAGCGCGCTGATTCCCTGGTACCTGAACGGCACCTTGACGACAGAAGAACGCCTCGCAGTTGATACCTGGCTGGTCGCGTCCGGTAGCGACGTCGAGTTGCAGATGTGGCGTGCCGTCCAGCAGCAGGTGCGCACCGACAGAGCGGTCGAGCCCGGCACGGAGCTGAGCTGGCGTCGGCTGCGCGGCCAGCTCGGCACCGCGCAAGAGGCAACGCGGCCTGCATGGAAATGGCGTGCGGCCCTGGCCGCGGGAATTCTGGCGATCGCGAGTTTTCAGACCTTGATCCTGCTGCGGCAGGAAACGGTACATCGTCCGCTGTCGGGCACGACGGTCGCGTCGCCGGATGCCTGGCGGCTGCAGGTGCGATTCGCAGAGCGCGCGACCATCCGCGATATCAATGCCCTGCTGCTGCGCATCGACGCCCACATCGCCGATGGCCCATCGGCGCTCGGTGTCTACGAGATTTCGATCCCGCGCACCGATGCG
>Ga0193752_1000767_pt1 | contig 29179 bp, 21 predicted proteins | sample H1c1metaG_FD_144924 | JGI IMG/M metagenome (GOLD analysis project Ga0193752, IMG submission 144924) | Soil microbial communities from a riparian zone of the East river system, Colorado, United States - H1c1 | ecosystem: Environmental > Terrestrial > Soil > Riparian zone | place: USA: East River...
CATCGACCGTCGCGTAGCGCGTGATCTCGATGCCGCCGGTCTCGGGGTCGATTTCGACCTCGCACATGCAAGCGCCGTTCGGAAACACCTGACGATGCATTTCATTGTCGCGCCGGACCTTGAGACCGTCCACGACTTCGGGAAGACCGGAGTCCGCCGCTTTCGCCGCCAGCTCGAACCAGTCGATCGTGCGATTGGTTCCCGGCACGCTGAAAATCCCGGCATCGAACGTCACCTTGTCCGCGGGACGTTCAAAAATATGCGCGGCGAGCCGGGTTGCCTTGGCGACCAGATCGTCGGCTGCGAGCGCAATCACCGTGGCAGCGTGGCGCATCGAGCGGCCCGAATGCGTGCCGCCGCCGGCGGTCACGATGTCGGTGTCGCCGAGCGTGATCGTGACGTTCTCGAACGGAAGGCCCAACAGATCGGCCGTCACTTGAGCGAAGCTCGTCTCATGCCCCTGCCCCGCCGGCTGGGTTCCGATCACCACTTCGACGCCTTCGGGTCGGACAATGATATCGGCGCGCTCTTTCGGTGAACCGGTCGAGGATTCGACATAGTTCGCGAAGCCGACGCCGAACAGCTTGCCGCGACCACGCGCATCTTCGCCGCGCTTGGCGGCACCCGCCCAATCCGCGAGACGCAGCAGGCGGTCCATGTTGATCTCGTATTCGCCGCTGTCGTAGATCGAGCCGATCGCATTCGTATACGGCATCTGCTTGGGCGCAATCAGATTGCGCCGGCGCAGGTCGAAGCGATCGAATCCGAGCTCGCGCGCCGCCTTGTCGATCAGGCGTTCGATGGCGAACGTGACCTCAGGCCGCCCCGAGCTGCGATAGGCCTGCGTGGACATCGTGTTGGAATAGACCGCACGCGCATGCAGCGTGGCGTAAGGAATGTCGTACGAGCCGGTGATCAGGCCGGAGCCCTTACTCAACGGCGACAACGACACGCAGCGCGCACCGACATTGCTGAGGTTGGACGCGCGCATGGCGAGGAACTTCCCCGCGCCGTCCATCGCGAGCGAGACCTCGGTCACGAGATCGCGGCCCTGGTAATCGGTCAGGAAACATTCCGATCGTTCTGCACGGAACTTGACAGGGCGGCCGAGCTTACGCGACGCCCACAGCACGAGACCGAATTCGACATAGGTGCGGTTTCGCGTGCCGAAATTTCCGCCCACGTCGAAGGACAGTACGCGCACTTGATCCAGTTCGAGATTCAGCACCTCGGCGATTTCGCGCTTCTGCCGCACCGCGCCGCCGCTGCCGGCATAAAGTGTGTAACGCCCGGTCGTTGAGTCGTAGGAGCCCAGCGCCGCACGCGGCTCGAGCGGCACGCCGGTAACGCGGCCGACCTGATAGGTCGCGCTCACGACGTGGGCCGCGCGCGCAAACGCGGCATCCGTTGCCGCGACGTCGCCGAACGTGGAATCGATGAGGATGTTGTCCGGCAATTCGTCCCATAGACGCGGCGCATCGGGGAGCGTGGCTTTGACGGTATCGGCGACCCAGGGCAGCTCGTCGTAGTCGACAGCCACCAATTCGGCCGCGGAATACGCCTGCTGGCGGGTTTCGGCGATGACCATGGCGACCGCCTCTCCAACGAAGCGCGCTCTATCTGCCGGCAGAAGCTTGTGCGAGCCGATGAAAACGGGCGCGCCGCCCCGCCCCCTAAGCTTCACATCGAACTGCGTGGACGGTACCGGGTTGTGGGGGATGTCCTTATGACCGTCAGCCAGGCAGTCCGCGCCCGTGTAGACCCCCAGCACACCGGGCATGGCGAGAGCGGCACTGGACTCGATCCCAAGAATCCGCGCGTGCGGATAAGGCGACCTGACCATGGCTGCCCAGGCCTGACCGGGCAGCGTGAAATCGTCGGTGAACCGGCCCTTGCCGGTGATGAGCCGGCCGTCTTCCTTGCGGGCCAACGGCCGGCCGATCGCCTTGAACGCTCGCTCCGACAGCAGGACCGCCACCTTTCAAAATTGCGTCTAGTTCATCATACTGTAATACAATAAGACATCAAGAGTGGAGACGAGATGGGGCAAGCCTTGGGTGCGGAAAGATTTTCCGCCCCCGGACGCCGAGGGGTCTACACAATCGAGGTCAAGAAAAACCCAGGCCGTCCGGGGCCAAACGGGCAACAGTTAGCAGTATCTAAAGCGATATCCGCCACACTCTGCGGCCATGCTCAGACTGTACGGCACCATTGTCCAAGGCCACGACCCACGCTTTGTCGTGTTGGCAGTCCTGGTGTGTCTGCTGGCCTCCTACACTGCCTTCACCATGATGGCGCGGCTCTACGCGCACCAGTCGCGCTATCCTTGGGTCATCGCGGCGGCTGTTGTCACGGGTTGCGGGGCATGGGCGACCCATTCGATTGTCCTGCTTGCTTTCCGGCCCCCAGTGCCCGTGGCGTACGATGTCGGCTTGACCGTGATTTCCGGTCTCATCGCCGTCGCGGGATGCGGCCTCGGCTTTTTCGTCGCACGAGGGACCGAGCGTATGGCGCTCGGCGGTTCGATCGTCGGTTTCGCGATCGGCGCCATGCACTTCACAGGAATGGCGGCCGTCACGTTCCAGGCACGGGTGCAGTGGGACATTCTCTTTTTTGAAGCAGCGATCCTGACGGGTGCGAGCTTTGGCGCGGCGGCGCTCGCGCGGGCGCAGCTGACGCCGGATGTGCGCGGACGGATCGTCGGCGCCGTTCTTCTGACGGCCGGGATCTTTGGAACCTATTTCGTTGCCATGGCCGGGCGCACCTATGTGCCCGATCCCACCATCGTCATTCCCGAGGATACGCTGGTCATCGTGTGGTTCGCGATCGCGCTGACGGCGGTCGTGCTCCTGATCGTGGGCCTCGGCATCGTCGGCGCATTGGTGGATCAGCATCTTCAGGAAATCGAAGCGGCGAAGAGCGAGCTCGAGGCGGCATTGGTGCTGGCCGACGCTGCCAGCAAATCCAAGACGAAGTTCCTCTCAACCATGAGTCATGAGCTTCGGTCGCCGCTCAACGTCATCATCGGATCGTCGGAGAGTCTGAAGCGGGACAATATCGACCTGCGCGGCGAAGCCTATCGCGAATCCGTCGAACGCATCCTCGGCAGCGGCGTGCACCTTATGCGCCTTGTCAACAGCATCCTCGACATCTCCGAATTCGATGCCGGACAGCTCAGACTCAACGATGAATTTCTCGATGTCGTAAAATGCATCGAGTCGTCCGTCGGAATGATCGAACGTGAAGCCCACAAGGCCGGCGTTCACCTTTCCGTTGCCGTCGAACCGGGCCTTCCGAACCTGTGCGGCGACCCGAAACGCATCCACCAGATCCTGATCAATCTGATCTCGAATGGAATCCGCTTCTCACAGCCTGGCGGCGAGGTGCGCGTGTCGGCGTTCCGGCGGGACGATGGGCTCTCGCTCGCCGTAGCGGACAAGGGCATCGGCATGGCGGCCAACGACATCCCCAAGGCGCTGGAACGCTTCGGCCAGCTCGACGCCGACCCCAATCATCAGCATGAAGGCGCAGGACTCGGCCTGCCTCTGGCCCAGCACCTCATGGAGCTGCACGGCGGACGTCTGCGCATCGCGAGCGAGCCCGGCGTCGGAACGACGGTCACGGTGACGTTCCCGACGCGTCGGATCGTGCGGGAACGCACGCCGGTCCGCGCGGCGTAGCGCTTTATCTTAAGACCGGCTGGAACCCTTTACGGCACCACGCACCCATGGTGCGTGGGTTTGCCTTTAGCCCAGCAGATAATCGCTCGTATGCAGGTGCGCGCCTAAGAGCGTCGCAAAGTCCGGCCCCGCATGACCATCATGCCGGTCGTGGTGCCGCCCGCTTTCTGAAGGATTGCTCTCTGAACCCAAATCCTGCGCATTGTCGGGACCGTTGCTTCTTGCCTTCCTTGGCGTACGGGGAGCGGCGGCGGCGGAGTCATCTGCGCCGGCAAGCGTGATGGTGATCGTCTGCGTGACCGTGCCGCCGTGACCGTCATTGATCGCGACATTGTAAAGCTGGGCCTTGGTTCGCCCCGCGTTCAACGAATCGATTGCGCTGTCGGAAACCGTGAACAACCACTGCAGGGTGTCGGCAGAGTCGATTGCCGCAGTGTTTAGCGACAAAGCTCCGAGATAGCCTGATCCCTTCGGCGTAAAGGACGCGGTGTGCAGATCCAACGCATTCGCATCGGCATAGATCACTGAGCCTGAGGTGGTGTGTGAGGCGTTCGCGACCTCATTGGTGGATTTATCGGCCCATTCGGTTACGAGGCCCGTCGCCGTGGCGGAGACGATCACCGGGGCTGAGTTCGACGCAACGTCGCTGGCACCGGTAAGCGTGATCGTGACCGTCTGTGCGACCGTGCCGCCATGACCGTCAGCGATGGTGACATCGTAGAGCTGACTCTTTGTCGCGCCCGCGTTCAAGTAATCCAGCGCGCTGTCGGATACCGTGAACGACCAACCGACGGTGTCGCCCGAATCGATTGCCGCAGTGTTGAGCGAAAATGTTCCGAGATAGCCCGCCCCCTTCGGCGCAAAGGATGCAGTGTGCAGATCCAGAGAATTCGCATCGGTATAAACCACGGAGCCCGAGGCGGTGTGCGGCGTGTTCGTGGTCTCGTTGGCCGACTTGTCGGCCCACTCGGTCGCGAGGCCCGTGGCCGTGGCCGACGCGATCACCGGAGCGACGTTGGTCGGTGGGGGCGGGGGTTCCGGCTGAGTGGTCCCTAAATAGGCATCGGGGCCGACGAGCGTCGCCCATTGCCCCGTGGCCGCGTTGCCGTGAATGCTGATGCCGTTGTTGTTGCCAGCATGGACGACAACCTTCTGGTTCCCCACGAGAATGTTGTCGGCAACCTCGATGTTTGACGAATACATCAACGGCGTGGCAGAGGCCCACCCCATCTGAACGGCGATGGAAGCGTAATACGTTGGATTCCCGACCAGGTAGTTATCGATGATTTGCGAGTCGAGCGCGCCCTTCACATTCACGGGGCGGCGAGCGACGTCTTCGACGTAATTGCCTGTGACGAGCACGTCCTTGGCCTCGTAGGTATTATATCCTGGCCAGAAGTACGCGGTTTCTGTCTGACCCCCGATGCAGATGCCGTCGCCGAACGGGATATCATGAACATAGTTATTCTCGATCAGGACACCGGTCGAACCGCCCTTGGCAAAGATCCCCGCTGCGGTGCTCTTGGCGTACGACACCTCGTTGTAGGCGATGACGCCGTCAATGACGGCAAGGAAATCGATGCCTTCCTCAACGACGTTGGTGATCGTGTTGCCGACAACATAGGCATTGGTGGCCTGGCCGATTTTGATGCCGTCTTCTTTGGTGTCGTGGATATAGTTTCCTTCGACAACGACGTTCTGCACCATGTTGCTGAAATCGCGGCCACTCTGACTGAATTGGATTCCCCGAAAACCGCCTTCGATCTCAAAGCCGCTCACCACATAATTGTCTGTTCCATATCCGTAGATCGTCGAAACGGCCTGATCCACCGCCACAATCTTGGCGGCCTGCGGTCCATCGGCGGACATCAGCCAGATCGGATTATCCGGTGTGCCCGCGGCGTTGGTCGGGAGCTTGATGTTTTCATGGTACTCGCCCGCGGTGACCATGATCGCCGTTCCCGCCGTGGCGATGTTGACCGCCGCCTGAATTGTTTTCAGCGGGCTCCCTTCGGAGCCGGTCCCGAGATCACTGCCGGTCGGCGAAACCCAGATGTATTTTTGCGGCGTGAGGCCGTCGAATAATATCGTTTCCATTTGAAGCGCCTTTCAAACAAATCCCCACCGGTCTAGGGATTTGCTATGTTGGCGCTCTGTCTAAACTGAGCTTCTGTCTACGGGCTGAACGTGATCCCTACATTTCTATCTAATGCCGCATTTTGTTGATCGAATCGCCTATTGGTCGAATCGATCACCCGTCTGCCGCATATGATTATTATCTGTCCAAAATCAGAGCGGGCCGCCGTATGACCACGTACGTATTTCTACTGCTTCGCAGTAAAGTAGCTGCGAGTTTGGAATAGGGCGCTTATAGCAGTGTGCTGGTCGGTGCCAGTTTTTTGACGTGCTTACACGCTTTCTGTTGGCCGGCGGGACGGCAACAGCCTCGTTCTTGCCCGGGATATTCTGCGGCGCGCGCCAGCCCTCAGCAGCTTCATGATCTGCGCCACTCCGGATTGTCCGGCCTCCTTATCGGCAGCCGCGAGCGAGAGGGGTACATAGTCGTTGAGCAGATCGAGAGCGATCGGCGAAATCCTGCCTGAGGCCGCCTGCAACAAGTCCGCGCGAATGGCGCGAAACGCGGTTATTTCAGGCCATGCAATCTTCTCTTGTTTTCCACGCCGCTCCGCGAGCATTGCCGGGAACGTGACACCAATCCAGCCTTTCGCGAGAACGGCCACCGAAAGCTGCCAAAGATCGTATTCTTTCGGCAGGCCACGAAACGGCATCGCGTTTCCAAGCGCCTCAGCGCGAAACGCGCTTGCGGGTCCGACGTCATTTCTCACCAATTGGTGACTCAACTCCGGACACAAAGGCGCTTCAATCGACAAACGATTTTCACGCCCGATCCACGCCGTGACCAGACCAACCTCCGGTCGATGCGCCAGCGTCTGCTTCATGAGCGCGAGGCAATCGGGCTGCAAAAGGTCATCGCCGTCTAGAAACAGCAAAAAACCGGATGCGACACCTTCTTGAATCGCTGTGTAGCCCTCATTCCATGCCTCGCTTCTTAGGGAAGCCGGACAAAACACCTTCATAACGCTTTGCCCCGTAAGGTCGTCTACCCATGCAGCATCCTTCTGTGAAACACGCTTGCTGCAAACAAGGGCGATGGCGGCTGCAGGTGTCGTTTGCGCGGCGATCGATCGCAACAGAGGCTCGGCATCAGCACAGCTTCTTGCAGACACCACAATACCGCAATTGCCCGCGAATTGAGTTGCGCGCATGAGTTCATCTGTGCCAAGGGCGTGAGAAAGGGCCGCAACCGTGAGCGAGCGGTGTGCGTCACGACGCTGCACGCTGGCACGCAAGTCGACATGCTCGTCAACAATGCGCCGGTTGTCGCAGACTCGCGCTATTGCGTCAGACGCCATCTCACCCATCCGCGCTCGCTTTTCCGGCGGTGTGGCAAGACAGCGCCGAAGAGCGTCCGCCAACCCATCCACCATGCCCGCAACAGCGAGATCGGGGGCAAGCCAGCCCGTTCGTTCGTCTTCAATCATCTCTTCCATTCCGCCGCACCGCGTGGCAATGACCGGCAAGCCGGAGGCCATCGCTTCGATGCACACGTTCGGGAAGTTCTCCCAGCGTGACGGCACAACAGCAGCCTTGGCCCGCGCCAGGAAGCCCGCAATCTCGGCAGGAGATTTAGAGCCGTGAAAACGGAAGCGCGGCCGCAGGGCGGGTGGCAATTTCTCGATGAGAGAGACCTGCAAGCCCCATACATCTGCACCGATGAAATCGAAATGCGCGGCCGCATCCTCCTGGGCCACGTTCATCGCGGCTTGAACCCATTCGATCACACCCTTGCGAGGCTCCAGACGGCCAATGAAGCAAATGCTCCCGCTCGCCCAGGTTTCCAACTCCCGTGCGACTCGTGCTGTCGGTCCCTTGGGCAGATGGATGACGTTCACGCTGCCCGGCGCCAGAGCGTAATGGCTCTCGGCCTGGCGTGCGAAGGAGTTGCTGGGGCACAAGAGCGCGTCCCCTGCGCGGATGCAGAACGTCTCCATCCGCTTCATCATCAGATACTCACGTGGAAGAACCGGCGGGCCGTTGAAACGGCAAATCCATTCCGTCGGCGAGTGCAGATGCACGATGCACGGCGGAGCGCGCGACGGACCCAGCCCAAGCGCTCGACGAAGCAGGAAATAATAGAGCGGGGCTTCCCATTCCTGACCTTCGATGAGATCTATGCCTTCTTCATCGATAAGTTGTTCGATTCGAAATGCCGCCAGCCACCCGAACCATTGTTTGGGAAACGCCGCTTTCTTCAGACCGTCTCGCTCGCGGATGAGTCGCTGAACCGTTCCGTTCCGCTGGGGCAAATCTTCCTCTCCAACGCGATGAACAACAAGTTTGCCGTCATGAAAGACTTCTCGTTCCAGTGGGGCGCCGCTCCAGCGTTGGCCGACGATATGCACCTCCTCTCCGCGTTCTGCGAGCAAGCGTGCGATGTTCGTCACATAAGTGCCGATGCCGCCCGGCGGATAGGGCGCAGGTGGGTATTCCCGGCTGACAAACAGATGCTTCATCTATTCCTGCGCTGACCGAGCCTGACGCACCAACGGGGAGATCTCCTCCCGTGCCGACAAACGCCGGCAGGCGGGTTCTAGCGCATCTGCCGCCTCTTCATGCATCTGCGGTGACGGATAATACCAATTCTCGACCCATGGCTGCGTCGTCCAGGGATCAGTGACCGTTACCCGTTCGCCGGTAAATCGATCCAGCAATATCTGCGGTACGCCCCTTGCGCTCACACATTCCACGTAGTGATCGCATTGGCGTCGCACGTCCTTAACCATCGTTCCATTGACCAATTGAGGAAAGGCACCAAACAGGCCGGACAAACTTTGAAATGTCTGCGCGTAGTCCGGCGCCCTGGTCGCAAACCAGAACAGAATCTTCGGCGTGCGGATTTTACCCATCAATCGCTGATAGCTTTCGATCCAGCTTTGTCGTGTCTCCTCAACGACGGCCATCACCGTTGGCTTCGATTGCGTTTTCAACAACTCCGCAAACGCTTGATCGCATCCCAATGATTGTCCATCGCTGCGGCGCCGGTAGAATCCGACCCCATCGCTTTCAAAAAGCGAGTTGCTCTCGGATCGACCGGACATCACCTGAAGAACAACGAAGCGTGCACCATTCAAGTAGGAAAGCAGCTTTTCGTTATGGTCGAAGAAAGCGGGGCCCGCCCCTCCATGGCTGATGTTGAGTACCGGAATCCTCAAGCGCTCGGCGAGAATCGAAGGAAATGGCTGCGCACAAAAGCGTCCGAAAGTCTGCGCCGCCCCAAGGCAAACAAAATAGCTGCCCTTCTCCAGTCGATCTGGTTGCGGGCCCCTGATATGAAGCGGCCGCTTGGTTGAAGGGTCGATAATCGCCTCATCAAGGCAATAGGGTTGATAGTCGACAACACGCCAGTCAGGGTCCTGGTACTCCGCTGCCATTGAAACTACCCCTGCCGGCGCTCTTGGCCGGCCAGCGCGTCATCCTCGAAAAAATCCGCCCATGGCGTACCCGCGAGTTCCTTGCTGAGAGCATCGTAATTCGCGATGGCAAGGCGCAACGGCGTGGTTCGTTGGCGCGCGATCTTTGCCGTAACAGACTGGCGCGCCAGCCCTAGACAGTCTTGCACATCTCCCACCGCTCGCTCTTGGTTTGCGACCAAGTCCTCATACCAAATGTCGTGAACGTCATGGCGCGCCAGTCATGCACCACACCCTTCCTCAAGCGCGCGAACCCACCCAAAATGATCCCGGCACTCCTGCATGTCCAAGCGGATAGGCGTATGATCGCCTTTGGCCGCAGCCGATTTTGTCCATGAATTGGTCTGATGAGCCAAGCGCAGAGAGTAATATTGCGCAAGCAGGTTGCGCCGTCTGAGGTGAAGCACACAGATATCGGGGTCGGCTGCCAAATAGTCCCAGACAACCGAATGCTCCCGCGACCTTGCATGGTAATAGAAAAGTTTGAATCCGACCGCCTTGCATGTTCGCGGCCAACGGCGGAACACATGGCCCTCCAGAAATGCGAGGGGATCAGTGCGATAGAGGGATATGAGGGCGGGCGCCTGAAACGTTGCGAACGGCTTCACGTCCCAGCCGATCTTGTCTGTCGATCTGAATAGCTCACCGAACACGCGAACTTGGCTGTGGCTCTTCAAGAGATCGACCAGCAGTGTGGAGCCGGTGCGCGCTGTTCCTATAATGACGAATTTTCGATACCGCGACGTTCCGGGAATTGAGCGCAGGTTAAGAACTGCTCTGGCAAGCGTATCTCCCTTCCAGGGGGAACGCTTTATCGCTGCCAGCCCCATCATGACGCTGAGGCCTTGGCAGCAACGGAAAGCTCCAGCGGCGCCGCGCTTTGCGCACCGAAATTGCGCGTAAACGCCCGGCCGGCCTTCAGCAGGGCGACGGGTGTCCCTTGCTCGATAATCCTGCCCGCCTCAAGAACCACGACGTGATCTGCGCTCTCGATAGTTGCGAGGCGGTGCGCCACGACAATCACCGTCCGTTGTTTGGCATAGGCCGCCAAAGCCCGCTGGAACGCGCGTTCGGTCGTTGCGTCAAGCGCATTTGTCGCTTCATCCAGGATCAGGATCTCCGGGTGCCGAATGAGCGCGCGAGCCAAGGCAATCCGCTGCCGTTGGCCGCCCGAGAGCTGTGTTCCCCGTTCCCCGACGATCGTGTCATAGCCGTTGGGCAGCGTGCGAATGAAATCGTCGGCGCAGGCGAGCCGGGCAGCCTCGATGATCTCGGTCTCAGTCGCTTTAGGGCTTCCATATGCGAGATTGGCGGCGACCGTATCGTCGAAGACATACGTGTCCTGGTTTACAACGCCCAACCCCCCTCGCCAGGACGCAACGTCGAACTCACCCAATGGTACATCGTCCACCAAGATTCGCCCTTGCTGAGGCCGCTGAAAACACAAGAGTAAATCGATCAGCGTCGACTTCCCCGCGCCGGACGTCCCCACAATGGCGATCACGCTCCCTTTGGGAACCCGGAATGAGACGTCGATCAGCGCCGGCTCAGCGCTACCCTTATAGGTGAAGGTCACATTTTCAAACGAAAGCCCTTTGCGCAGTCCGGTGAAGGGCCGGCCGGTGGAAGTGGCATTCTCCGTCGGCGCCGCAAGGATCTCGGCGACCGCAAGCACGCTTGCGTGCAGTGAGAGCAGATTCGTGTGCGCGGACGCCAGCCCAAGCAAGCGCGGTTGCAATCGGTAGAGGACCGCTAAAAATCCGGCGAATGCCCCGATACCCAATCCGTCCGCCTCGATGAACATCAGGAGCATCGCAATAACGGCCGTGATGGCGATCTCGGTGATGGGTGAGGTCGTCATGGTAAACATGGCCATTCTCAAGAACAGCCCGCGCACCCGATCCGAGCTCTCCCGGAAACGCTCAACCTCTGAGCGCTCGCAGCCAAAGGCGTGAATCATGCGCATCCCGTTGAGGGCCGTCCAGGTTCGTTTGGCCAGCACCTCATTCTCGGCCAGACCTTGCTTGCTCAACGCTTTTGCGCGAGCGCCGATCGCATGGACAAACGGGACTATGGCGGCAATGCAGCCAAGCGCTATGAGCGTGAGGCGCCAGGACAAGAACACCAGGATGCAAACGAGTACGCTGATCGTGGCGGTGCTTACGACGATCGAGAAAAGGACTCTTAGAGCATCCGTCGCACGCCAGGTTTCGGTGTTCAGGATATTCAGCAATCGCCCGGAACGGTCGCCTTCGAATTCCGCCAACGGTGTATCGATGATTTTGGTAAAGACACCCGTTCGCAAAGCGTGACTGAGCCGACCATAGACGACGCCGAGGAGGGTCATATTGGCGTAGCTGATTGCGCTCTTGATCACGACGGCCCCCAGGATCGCGATCACGATGCCAAGCAATTTCGATTCTACGGGAATGAGGTCCACTGCTTGAGCCAGACGCGCCATCAACCCGCCCTGGCGCGGAGCACCATCGCCCGTTTCAAGCAACTGGACGAGCGGAACGATCAGCGTCAGGCTAATGCCTTCGAATATCGATGCGAGGACCGCGAGAACGGCCATGCCCGGGACGAACCAGAAATGGCCTCTCGCCAGGAATATCAGGCGGCGGACAAGCCCAAATACCTCCGCTGTCTCCCGAAGTTTTGCCAGTCGTGGCCCGTCGCTGCTACGGATGTTACGTCGCCCCATCAGGTGCATCGACAACTCTCTGTCGGCGATGTGTCGGCCATGCTCGCTCTATTCGGCGGCGTCAGCAGAATGAGAAGATCGTGCGATTTCACTGCTACGATGCTTCAACTGGGTCAAATTGGAGAGATAGACGATCGGGTCATCCAGCCGCTTGTCGTGCAGCATCTCCAGGAGCGCCGCATGTTCGGGATGTGACTCGAACTGGATCGCGCGCGCCGCATATTCTTCAGGGGAAAAACTTCCCCAATCGAGGAGCTGATGAAACGACACGCGGTCGCAATTGTGTGCACGGCCTAACCGCACGAACATCGGCATTTCTTGGTAATTGTTGGCCTGAACCGTCATGTGCATTTCAAGATAAGACAGCGGACCACTTCTGCGCAGTTCCGAGATAAAGGCGAGGCGTTCAAGAAGGGTATCGAAATCTCCGCCTCGACGATTGACGGCGTAAGTCTCCGCCGTGGCCGCATCGATCGACAAGGTCGCACCGCGGATGAACATCCGGGTTTTCTCCGGAATGGCTTGCCAACTGCGCACCGTCCACAGCAGACCATTCGTGTGAAGGTGGATGCGTTCAAGATGTGGCATTTTGGAGGTATCCATGGTCTGCAGCCACTCTCGGAACAGCGGGCTCCCAAACGGATCGCCGGAACCGGTGATGTAGAGTAGGCGTGCGTCGCGCAGTGCTTCGTTTTCAAGCCGCTTCTGAATATCCAAGATCGCCGCACCATGGGCTGTCTCCATGATGATGCGTGGCCGGCAGCTGGGGCACGAAAGATTGCAGGACTGGTCAAAGCTGCAAATCACGTCGCGGGGCCCGAACGAAAGGCGCGTTTGATCACGCTTGATGACCTCAAGCAGTTGTTCGTCGCGGACGTCTGCAACGCGCTGAACGGGACCATCGATGCGCTGAAGATAAGGACAAACATCGGCCCTGCAGTAACTGAACGAACCATCCAGAATGGAGCGGCGAACTTCGCGCGCTTCCTTTCCGTTCCAGATCTCCTGGATGGACCGCTTTCTCATGTTTCCGATCGACGTCTTTATCCAGCTCTGGCAGCAGAAGAAGACGTCGCCACGGTGACCACCGCCGCCCAGCACTTCGAAGCGGGTGAAAGGCTGTGAGCAGAACAAGCGCTCACCACCAGCATTTGGCCGCGAAGGGGCCGCGGGAGCGGTACCGGGCTTCTGCGAGGAATGCGCAAGGGCGGCTATCGCGCGTACCGGAAGTGACGGCCTTTCGCTGTGAGGGGGCGCAAGATGCTCTGCTGCGTGCAGGTGGAACTTCGGACGGTCTTCTACTTTCATCAGCCGTTTGACAAAGTGCCTCGTGCGCTTGGTGAACGCGTTGCGAGACAGCGCCGATAATATCGCACGCGGCATCCACCGGGCGTTTGTCCGGTCATGTCGCAGCGCTGCGCCGCAAAGGGCGGCCGCGGTTCGGAACTGGCCTTCGTCCAATGCACGCACCGTCAACCACTTGAAGGCGTAATTTCTACCTTGATGAAAAACCCTGGCGTGTTCCGGATAGGCAGCCTCGAAGCTCGAAAGCACCAGTTCTCTCGAGCGGAACATTTGACGCACATCGCTGGACATATTGCCAGGCACGCGCCGATAGCCAGTGAGATGGTCCTTGACGACCGCGAATTCGTAGCGCTCCGCGATCTTGAGATAGAGTTGCAGGTCTTCGCAGCCTTGCGCACCCCGCGCGCGGAGCGTCGGATCATATCCGCCACATTCTTCGACAATGTGCTTGCGCATGAGGGGACTACTGCCGTTGCCCACCAGGTTTCTCGCACACATGGCGAGGAAGACTTGCCCTTCAGCGAGAGGCTGGTGCCTGAGCGACACGATCCTGTCGTGCGGGTCGATCTTGGCCAACCACGTGTACACCAGCCCGACCTTTTCACCCCATTCGTGCATGAGCGCCATCTGCTTGGCGATCTTGCTCGGCTTCCACAGATCGTCTGCATCGATCGGCGCAACAAACGATCCGCGCGCTTCGCTTAAGCCGCGATTGCGTGCAGCGGCCACGCCGGCGTTAGCCTGACGAATGAGCCGAATTCTTTTGTCGGTGAGACTATGGGTACGCACGATGTTGGCGGTCTGGTCGGTCGACCCGTCGTCAACAACGAGGATCTCCAGATTTTGATAAGATTGTGTGCTTACTGAATCGAGCGTTCTGCCAATTGTTTTCGCAGCGTTCTGAGCTGGGATAATCACCGTGACCAAATCGTCAACCACCGAAGAACACTCCGTCCCCCAGAGCGCACTCAAACATTGCAGTATTCCATACGCGCAACCGGACAATAGTGCAGGCTGGTAAGTTGCGCCGCAACAAGATTCTTGGTGCACTGCGATAAATCAGTGCGTAGAATAGCCAGATTGTTCCTCGCGGCGATGAACCCTCGCTTGATGGGCAGTGGTCAAGGTCTAGCTTTAGCGGTTGGGGCCGTGACGGACACAACGATGCCCTCTTCGACAAACCCACGCTACGATGCGAGCTTTTACGATGGCTTGCGAACCGGGAGCCGGAAATCTGCGGCGGCCGTCGCCCCCCTCTTGATCAATTACGTCAACCCGAGAAGCGTGGTTGATGTTGGCTGTGGAAGCGGTGAATGGTTATCCGTATTTCGGGAACTCGGGATAAGCGATCTGCTCGGCATCGATGGTACGTGGGCGAACGCCCAGCACACTTTGTGTGTTGCGCCATTTCGAGAACATGATCTCACACAACCTTTGCATCTGAATCGGGGGTTCGACCTTGCCCTTTGTCTTGAAGTCGCCGAGCACCTTGATCCCGCAAATGCGCAGACCCTTGTTGAGGGCCTCACTCGTCTTGCGCCGATTGTCGTTTTCTCTGCCGCGGTTCCGTTTCAAGGCGGCGAAGGACATGTCAATGAGCAGTGGCCGAGCTATTGGACGAACCTTTTCGAGGCGCAGGGTTATCAATCGTTTTTTTCCCTGCGGCATGTCCTCTGGGCAAGAGAGGACATAGAGCTTTGGTACCGCCAGAACATCATTTGCTTCTGCGCGCAGGACCGCCCGGCACTGCTGGGGCAGTTCGCCAAACTCGAGAGCGAAACGATTTTCCCTCCCGACATTGTTCATCCCGATCTCCACCTCCGGATTGCTCGCGATTTGGCTCGATCGCAGCATCACGCGGAACGGCTTGAGCAACGGATCAGGGAGGCCGGCGAGGACATTCGCTGCCTTGAGGCGGACTATCGCCGCCTCAAGGCGGAGCTGAACCGGATAAAGAATTTTGGGCCGCTACGCCTCTATCGATCCCTACGACGCGCGCTGTCCGGAACGAAAACTACCAGCATTCAGTCACGAGTTGCTCCAGAGCGCGGAACAGGGCCATCCGATGGCGAGTCTCGATAAGCTGATCAAAGATTGCCCGCATTTCCATGCGTGGCCGGACGGCAAACCCGCCAACTGGGCCGTGCCACCGGATGTGCTTCGATTTATTGGCGCCCAGGTTAAACCCGGTATGCAGACGCTGGAAACCGGCGCCGGGCAAACGACCGTCGCATTTGCAATCGCGGGCGCCCAGCACATCGCGATTACGCCGGACCGCGAGCAGACTCAACGTATCCAAGACTATTGCCGGCAAAATGGAATCGAGAACAGGGTGACCTTTGTGCACGGCAGCTCAGACACTGTCTTACCGTCCGGCCAGGACATCCCGCATCGGCTGGATTTTGTGTTTATTGACGGGGCGCATCGTTTTCCCTTTCCCATTATCGATTGGTATTACACGGCCGCGCGTGTCCCGACGGGCGGAATTGTGGCTGTCGACGATTGCCGTATGCCCTCCGTTCGCATTCTGCACAACTTCTTGGCGGCCGAGGACGATTGGGAATTGATCCAATCGCTACACGTGACTGCATTTTTTCGAAGAGTGCGGGAAACCGTGAATGTATGGGATTGGGCCGACCAGAAAATCAACAAACCGCATGTCGATATGCTCGCTCGTCAGTCCGCAACGAGCCACAGGAACGATCCCTTCGCGCGGTTTCTTCGCAAGATCATTTAATCGGTGGCAGCAACTGAAGTGGCGAAGCCCCTGGAAGACTTGCGAGAGCGGCGGGCATGCTGATCCCGACGGCAATGTCAGCTCTGTATGGAGTTCATCAGCATGGTACGCATCCTTGTAACTGGCGGCGCCGGATATATCGGTAGTCATGTCTGTAAAGAACTCCGCCAACGCGGTTTTGAAACCGTCGCGTTCGACAATTTGTCCACGGGCCACCGTGAGCTCGTAAAGTGGGGCCCACTCATAGAGGGGGATGTCGGCGACAGGTCAGCTATCGAAGGTGCAGTGCGTGAAGTCCGTCCCGCAGCGGTTCTTCACTTCGCTGCCTCCGCGTTGGTCGGCGAATCCATGGTCCTGCCGGGGAAGTATTACCGCAACAATGTCATGGGATCGCTGACGCTTTTGGAGGCCATGGTCGCCGCAGGCGTTTCACGAATCGTATTTTCTTCAACTTGTGCCACGTACGGCATTCCCGAACGAACGCCTATCGATGAAGATACCCACCAGACGCATTCGAGACGGCCCACGGAATAAAATCCATATGCTTACGTTACTTCAACGCGTGCGGCGCAGATCCCGCCGGCGATACCGGAGAGCTGCATGAATGTGAACCCCACTTGATCCCGAGAGCCATTCTTGCGGCGTTGGGTCAAATCGACGACTTCTCCATCTTTGGCGACGACTATCCCACTCCCGATGGCACCCCGATTCGAGACTACATCCATGTCACGGATCTGGCTGCGGCGCATGTCTCTGCGCTTCTCCACCTTCTTCGCGATGAGCCGTCGGTGAAGCTCAATCTTGGGATCGGACGAGGCTACTCGGTGAAGGAGATCGTTGACGCTGTCAGCCGGGTGACGAAGCGAAAGGTTCCGTCAACCGTCAAGGCTCGACGCACTGGGGACCCGGCTGTTCTGGTCGCGGACTGCACCAAGGCCAGAAAGCTGCTTGGTTTCGAGCCACGCTTTTCAGCTCTCGATACAATCATTGAGACCGCGTGGACCTGGCATAGCCGCCACCACAACGTCACTCCCCTGGGGACGGGGCGGGCCACTGTCCACTACCGCATCTGAGGATAGCGACCGTTAGTTAGTAAGCGTTCCGCGGCCGCAGCACTTCCAAAACCGTGCGCGCGAGAATGCGCAAATCGAGAAGCACACTGCAGTTCTTTGCGTACCAGCAATCCAACTCGATGCGCCGATACATCAGATCGAGGGTCTGTGTTTCACCCCGCAACCCGTGGACCTGGGCCCAGCCGGTAATCCCCGGTTTAACGTGCTGACGGATTTCGTAGTTCTCGATCAGCTTCGAATAGAGCGCGTCTAGGGCCATTGGGTGCGGACGCGGGCCAATGAGTGACATTTCGCCCCGCAAGACATTGAGCAGTTGGGGAAGCTCATCGAGGCTATATTTTCGCAGGATCCGTCCAACACGCGTGACGCGTTGATCGTCCTTGCATGCCTGACTTGCGACGTCGCCATCCTCCATCACGGTCATGGTACGAAACTTTATGATGTGGAATACACGCCCTTGGTAACCGTTCCGTCTCTGCCGGAAGAAGACCGCCCCCGGCGAATCACTGACGACGGCTACCGAGACGGCGATAAACAAGGGTGCAAAAAATACGATCAGGACAGCTGAGAGCACGATGTCCATCGCGCGCTTTGTAGCGCACCCGACGCCGGTCATAGGCGCCTTCTGCACATCGACCGCGACTCGATTGCCGATTTCGCTCAGCCCATGGCGAAGAAATTCGCCAGTGAATTCGTCCGGCAGAACCATAATCGCACGCGGGACCAAAGCCAAAGACCGCAGAATACTTTCGGCGCGCACGTGCGGAACCTGGGAAAGCGCGAAATAAATCTCCCCGGGTCCCAGACGGTGCGCCATCGCGAGAACCTGATTGACAAGCGCCTTGCGCTCGCTGGGCCACTCCGGGCTGCTGCAAGCCGCATTGAACTCTACGACGTAAGGCACAGGGTACCCGCCCCTAACCAAGTCCTGCAGCAATTTCGTGAATGATGGGTCTCCTCGCGCGCCGATGACAATGACATCCCGGTGCATAAAGGCGCCCGGCTTGCGAATCCGAGCGAGCAGGAGAGGCAGGTGCATGTGCGATAAGGGAACCGCAATCAGGCCGAGCAGGAACGTCGAGATGATCGCCCCGCGGGAGAGCTCATCGCCAAGCTTTAACGTGAATGCGACGGCAAGGAACACCGCGAACGTCGTCAACCATGCAACGAACGCGTGACGCGCGCGTCCGTAAACGTGGGATATCTTCATCGGTTGTCGCTCTTCGGACAGCCGCAAGGCACCGCAAAAGATGATGGCGATCAGCAGGCCCGTCGCGAGAAAGTCGCCGAAATCGTGGTAGTCCTGGTCGGCGATGAACTCGTAAGACGTACCGGCGAAGACGCTGGTGGCAACGATAACAAGCGCGTTCGCAAGGAGTGCGCCCGTGGACGATGCCCGCTCATTCGAAATGATCGGTACATACCCTGCGCGGCTGTCGGCAGATCGGGCTGCCTCCGAAAGGCCTGGCCCGACATCAAACGGCAGCTCCGTGAGATCGGATGCAGCATTGTGTTGCTTGCTGGGGACTGCTCTCGGCCAAATCCTGGCCGCCTGTACTTCAACGCGAACACGGCTCATGCGCTTACCGGAGGTTGGGTCAACTAACGCGACAACTCCATCAGCAGGTTTATCCCCCTATTTCCTACTGAGCTTAAACAATCCTAACCGCAATGGTGCGACGCACAAGGGAAAAGTGCGATGCAGCAAAAAAAGTCACAGCGGGATTGCAGGTGCGCCGGGCTCGCTTATTGCGCATGCGCATTGCCTTCGCAGCGGGCAGTTCGCGCTGGTCCCGCTGCGTTGATATGTGCGGGCTGCCCTCATCCCACCGAAGGGCGACCGACGCTCACATAGGAGAAGCCCGCCTTCGCCATTTCGTCGGGTCGATAGATATTGCGAAGATCCACCATGAGGGGACGCTTCAGCAGCCGCTTCGCCGCACGCAAATCAAGCGCGCGAAACTCATTCCACTCGGTCAGGATGATGACGCCGTCTGCGCCCTCCAGCGCCGCATAGGCATCCGGGCACATCTCGACATCGAGTACCTTCTTGGCCTCGGTCATCCCTTCCGGATCATACGCGCGTATCTTTGCACCCTGCTTTGCGAGCTCGGGCAGGATGACGAGACTGGCCGAATCCCGCATGTCGTCGGTCAGTCCCAAGACAGCGATCGTCTTGCCTTTCACGCCGCCGAACGCATCGACAATCTTGGCCGTCATGCGTTCCTTGCGTGCGTCATTCGCGCTTGCCACCGCTTCGACGATTCGCGAGGGCGCGCCGACCTGGTCAGCCGTCTTGATCAGCGCAAGCGTGTCCTTGGGAAAGCACGAGCCGCCATAACCGGGCCCCGCGTGCAGAAACTTCGAGCCAATGCGGCCGTCTAGCCCCATGCCCCGCGCCACATCTTGCACATTGGCGCCGACGCGCTCGCATATGTCGGCCATCTCATTGATGAACGTGATCTTAGTCGCCAGAAACGCGTTGGCGGCATACTTGATCAGTTCGGACGTCTCTCGCGACGTGAACAACATCGGCGTCTCGTTGAGGTAGAGCGGGCGGTACAGCTCGCGCAGCATCGCGCGCGCCTTGTCGCTCGTGGTGCCGCAGACAATGCGGTCCGGCCGGCGAAAATCCTCAATCGCCGAACCCTCGCGGAGAAATTCCGGATTGGAAGCAACGTCGAAATCGGCGTCAGGCCTGATGCGTCGGACGGTTTCCTCGACTTTTTGACCGGTTCCGACGGGCACCGTCGATTTCGTGATGATGACCGTGTAGCCATCGATCGCCGCGGCGATCTCCTCGGATGCCTTGAAGACATAGGTGAGGTCGGCATGACCGTCGCCACGCCTGCTGGGCGTGCCCACGGCGATGAAGACCACATCTGCGTTCTGCACAGCGGCCCGGAGGTCAACGGTGAAGGAAAGCCGTCCCGCGCTCACATTGTCCGCGACGACGTCCTCAAGACCCGGCTCGTAGATCGGCATCCGGCCGTCCTTCAACGCATCGATCTTACCCGCGTCTTTATCGACACAGGCGACGTGATGACCGAATTCGGAAAAGCACGCGCCAGAGACGAGGCCGACATAGCCCGTTCCAATCATCGCAATTCGCATGGGTCCCTACCTAGCCGGAAATCACCTTCGCCGCCCCCGTCGCGTCGCTCACGAAGTGTCGCAACAATAGGGGCTTTGCTGCAATGCAGCGTAACCGTCAGTGTGCAGGTTGTCACCTCATGTCGATGAATTGACCCAAAATGTCACAGCGAAGAAATTGTTCCCGGCAGACCGACGGGTCTTTGCATTCGCCGAGATGGCCCACGTGGCGTCTGCCGCAGGAAATGCGGCTGCGTTTGGAAGCTCCGAAACCAAGAACCGCGAAGATGTCCACTACGCTGTTGCTGATGCCGATGGCGGAGCAAACAACACGGACGCTGGCCTATCGCGGGCTGCGCTTCGCCGATGGGATCGCTTAACGATGGGACGATGTATTGATCGCAATAAGCGACTTGGTTAAGCCAAGAATCCGCTCGCGAATGATCCGCGCGTCGGGGAAGAGTGAACGCAACTGATGGGCTGTCAGGAGGTTGATGCCCTGCACCCGCCGCATGGCTTGATCGAAGGAGGCATTGGGAGGCAGTTGACCTTTGATATGCCGGATTCCTTCGGCACGCCAAGACTCCGGGAGCCAGTGGAGCGCAGGAAGTTTGTAATGTGGCTCGATGGGGAAATAGAGGTTGGGGGTCTGGAGATAGTAGTATTTCCCAAGCCGACGCACCTCCGATGCCATGCGGGCTTGTTCGTTCCAGTGCCCGACATGCTCGATCACGCTGTTGGAATGGACGACATCGAACTCGGCATCGGAAAATTCTGCCATGTTGCGGGCATCGCCGACAGCATATTTGAACTGGTGATTGCCGCCCTCCCTCCCGGCGAGGTTGGGGTTGGTGATAGTGATGTGGACCGGCTTATTCCGCCAAAGGCTTGGGAGTCGCTGCCAGTATTTCAGCGTTCCGCCTATATCGAGAACGGTTACTGCCCCCTTTTCCGCAATCACGCGGTCGATGATCTGGCCGAAAATCCGTGCGCGTTTCAGGCGGAAGTAGTTGGCGGAATCCTTTTCGTTCCGGTGAGTCGCCGATATGATCTCGTCAACCATGGCGCTGTCCCTTTGCGTTGTGGCCGGGGTGTAATGGGCGCCTCCCTCATTTGATAAGTGTGTATCTCTGTACACATTGGCGGAATACAGACGAAACGATAACGGGACATATTCCCCAAATCCATAGGAACGCCGGTGAAAAACTGCAGTTCGCGCGAATCCTTGGTTACACCAAAAGGGTCCGCGGTTCGAGCCCGTGAACACCACCAGCATCGCGAGCGACCGATGCTGCGCGCCCGAGAAAGGCGGGGCCTTCGCGCCCGCAAGCTACGCCAGTGTCCGCGCGTGAAGCCTCCGTCTCATGGGCGAAACGCCATCGTTCGAGACGATCGTCGCCTGTGACCGGCAGAAGATCAGCACCTCTTGCCCTTTCCGCTAGGGACCGATTTCGACTGAGTCGGAGCACTCATTTCATTTGTACGCGACGACGGTCAGGCCCAACAGGGTGCGCGTAAGTTTGTTTCGAACAATAAGAGTATGCAGCGACGAAGGGACGAGTGCGAAGACCACATCGAGGCCACGCGCCAGCCAATATGGCATGGGGAAGAAGAGATACCCGCCGCGCGCCGCGTAGAACACCAGCCGCTCGAACCCCGCAGCACGGAGACAATTCCGAATGGTCTCCGCATCGAATTCCTGCAAATGCATGCCCCGCGCACGTCGATCGAAATAGCGGGATACGTCGTGCGGCCCGCAGACGCGATTTGGCGTCATAATGAGGTAGCGGCTGCCGACAGTGAGTATGCGGTTCACTTCGCTAAGATGCGCGATCGTGTCATCGGGATGGATGTGCTCCAAGAGCTGGTTTGAAATCGCAAATGAAATCGATGCATCGGGCAACGGCAGGGACACGCCATCCGACAGCAGGTAGCGGAAGTTCGGCGGCGCCACCTTGGGGCCGACCAGAGCGTCGTCGACATCGACGGCGACGACGCTGAGAGCGCGGTCACAGATATTGCGTGACAACTCAGCGTCTCCTGCCCCGATCTCCAGGACGCGATCGTTGCGCGCGATGAAACGCCCCACGATGCGCAGCAATTTGGTGATGTCGGTGCGTCGCGCGTCGTGAGCACGTGTGTGCCGCGGATGATCCGAAACTTTGGCGACAAGGTCGCTGTAGACCTCCCGATAGGTGCGTTTGCGAGTCTCCCGAGTCGAACAGCGTAGCTTATCCGCCAACGCAACTTCGATCTCGTAATGTGCAACGAGACGGTCTGCCGAGCGGCGGTCGCCGTAAAGCCTCTGAATGGATCGAAAATCGGGGCGCAGCGGCGGGCGCGATGTGTCTGTCCACTTCTGGCCCGTCGAACTCATGCGATCTGCAGGCATCTCACACCAATCTTTGTCCCTGCCGAATTAACCCTAAGCGCGATTTGCGCTCAAAGGCCAGTGGAACCTCGCGCGACGATGACTGCTGCTTTCAGGGCGGAATGCACTTTAAGAGAGCGGACGTGGCAGATGTTGTGCGTGGGTTGCCGATGCACCAGGCATCTTCGAGATGGATCGCGGTGAAACAGCAGGCTGTCGGCCATCACTGCCCGCTTTGGTGCAGAAACATTTCATTTTGTGCAGAAAATTTTTCGCGGCGATCGGCTATTGCTCTGTTTCACGCAAAGCCTCGCTGGACAAACAGCCTAGCTCAAGCGATCGCAAGACCGCCGGAGAGCGGCGCTCGTTCGGGCGATGGATCGGCTCTATGCAGTTCGGCGACGAGCGCGGCCCACCCAGTTTTTGGTAAGCAAGTGTGGCAGACGTGTGAACGCCTGCAGCACGAGGAAGCGCAAAGGATCCTGTGCGACGTGGAAACCCTTCCAGACTCGCGGATCCACCCGGTCCGAACGCAGGGCCAGTTTCGCATATTCGAAGACTTCAGAATTGAACAGGCGCATCAGGAGCTGACGTCGTCTGCTCGATGTTTCCTCAGCAATCAAGCTCTCTATCGTGTCGCACAAGCAGTGCCGCAAATTCGTCGTGCTATTGCGCGTTACCATATTGATGGAATCACGGTAGTAGGTCGCCGTGACGCTTGGGCACGCCAAAAGATCAGTGTGCCGCGCCGCACGCAGCCATAGGTCCTTATCTCCACCGCGAGAACACCGGCAGGCAGGGAAAAGTCCCGCCTCAAGCAACACACGCCGGCGGAACGTCGCTGCCGACGTCCAGACCGGACACGTTCGCAAGCGGAGCCAGACGTTCAGGAGTTCCACGAAGTCCAAGCGCTGGTCGCGTGCACGCCCTATCTTCTGCGTGTAGCCGTCAAGCACCGTACGGCCATCCGGATAGATGTTTTGATAGCCGGAAAACACGCACCCGATGGCCGGATCATCGCCATTTCGCCAGATCGCATCTGCAATGGATTGCAAGTGATCCGGCGCCCAAGCATCGTCAGCATCGAGGAAAGCAATCCATTCTGTACCCGCCGCTTCAATAGCAGCATTTCGGGCGGCATACCCCCCTGGTCCGGGCGTCTGGCGGCGCAAGACCGTGATCGTGGGATGGGAGAACGACTCGATTTTCTCACGGCTACCATCCGTGGACGCATCATCGACGATCAGAATGTTGGCGGGGGGCAAGGTCTGGGAAAGGGCGGATCGGATTGCGCGTTCGACATGCCGTTCTTTGTTGAAGACGGGAATAACGACTGCAACGTCCATCTGCGATTGCGATCCTCCCCGGAACTTCGGCGTCCCTTCCGCGCGAGAGGAAGGTTTGTCGCCACTGAGTGTGTTGGCGTCTGACGAAGCGTTGCGTTGGTGACGGGTAGCAACAGTTCCAACAATTCCGTATTCGCACAATAGGGAAAGTTCCATCGTACGGGGAACTTTGGTAACTGTATCATTGGCGTATCATTGGGGTACACCGGGATTCCGAGGTATGCCGGGCGCGGCGTCCGGGGATAGTACGTCGCGTCACGCCCGGGAGAATGGCCCCGGCCTGGACGCCGAGAGCACAGGCCCGGGTTGCCTCGAGAATCGCTCTCATCTGACCGTTGTGACATTTTTTGCTGCAGCGCACTTTCTCCTTGTGCATCGCACCATCACAGCTAGATAATCGGTCAATATCTCAGGAAGGGGAAAGGGGGGCTCCCAACCGAAGGTGTGTATTGGACAAGGCTCGCGGTGCTTGGTGGCGTAGCGAGATCGAGGCCCAGTTGAGTGAGCGTGTAAGCAATGCACGACGAAAAGGCGGACACAGTAACCGTCGGCGGTTTCCGAACAATCCGCGTCACGCGTGAAGAACTTGCGGACCTTATGGTTCGAGACTGCATTGCGAACCGAAAAGCGCTGTCTGCTCTTCCCAAACTTGTATTCTCATCCAACGGCCAAGGCATTTCCCTCGCGGGGACCGACCTTACCTTCGCCGATGCGATGTCGCAGGCAGATATCATTCACGCCGACGGGATGTCCGTTGTCATTGCGTCTCGACTGTTGACCAATCGGCCGTTGCCGGAGCGCATCTGCACTACCGATTTCTTCCGCAACGCCGCACCCGCGGCCGTGACGGCGGGACTTTCGTTTTTTCTCTTGGGTGGCAGCGAGTCGCAAAACAAGGCGGCCTGTGAGGCGGTGCAAAGCCAGTATCCGGAATTGCGCATCGCCGGCCGGCATCACGGGTTCATCGACGAGCAGGCGGACGAGCGTCTCTGCGCCGAGATCGTAGCAAGCCGAACCGATGTTCTTTGGGTTGCTTTGGGAAAGCCCAGACAGGAATTTTGGAGTGTCCGAAATCGCAACCGGCTGGCGGGCGTGGGCTGGATCAAGACGTGCGGCGGCCTTTTTTCCTACATCTCAGATGAAGTCAGCCGGGCGCCGGTTTGGATGCAAGATAGAGGCCTCGAATGGCTGTACCGCGCGATGCAAGAGCCAACACGCCTGACGTGGCGCTATTTGCTTACCAATCCTCACTCACTGTACCGAATGGTTCGGTTCAGTCGCTGACGGCGCGAAAATCATGCCTCGAACCAACCTCTAGGCTCTGACGCATGTTGTTCAATTCCAATACGTTCCTGTTTGCTTTCTTACCGACCGTGTTTGTCGGCTTCCTCATCATCACGCGATATCTCAGTGTATCGTATGCACAATTGTGGCTCGCCGCCGCGTCCATCATTTTCTATGGATGGACGAACTGGAACTTTGTGCCCCTGTTGCTGTTCTCCATCGCGGTCAATTACCTCGTCGGCCGGACGCTCAGCAGGCGGCAGAGCGCGGGCCTTGCCAATTCTGGGGTTCTTTGGCTGGGTGTTGCGTTCAACCTTCTGCTCTTGGGCTATTTCAAATATGCTGGCTTTCTCGACGCTAACGTTCAGGCGGTAACCGGCGCGAGCTTGGGGCTGATGGGCGTTGTTCTGCCCATAGGAATTTCGTTCTACACCTTTACGCAAATTGCTTTCTTGGTCGATGCCGCGAAGGGAGAAGCGGCAGAGTACGACCTGAAACGCTATGTTCTCTTTGTGACGTTTTTTCCTCATCTGATTGCGGGGCCGATCATCCACCACAAGGAGATGATGCCGCAATTTTCGCGGTTGGTGCCGAAAGGCGAAACTCTTCAGAATCTGTCGGTCGGACTGGTCTTGCTCGCAATCGGCCTTGCGAAGAAGTGCCTCATTGCCGATCCGCTCGGCTCGTTTGCAAGCCCGATCTTCGCTCGTGCGGAAACGGGCGAGGACATCCACTTCTTCATCGCCTGGGCCGGCGTACTCGCCTACTCGTTCCAGATCTATTTCGATTTCTCCGGCTACTCGGAGATGGCGATCGGTTTGGCGCGGATGTTCGGGGTCAAGTTCCCCGCGAATTTCAACTCGCCTTATCGTGCGTCGAGCATGATCGAATTCTGGCGGCGTTGGCACATGACGCTGTCCCGATTCTTGCGCGACTACGTCTATGTGCCGCTCGGCGGAAATCGCAAGGGTGCCTTGCGGAGATACGTGAACCTTATGGCCGTCATGCTCGTTGGCGGTTTGTGGCATGGCGCATCATGGACCTTCGTTCTCTGGGGCGCTCTTCATGGCGCCTTCTTGCTCATCAACCACGCGTGGCGAGGAGCGCACGCCAAGCACCTGCTGCCCGGTTCCGCCGTTCGCCTGGTCGGGCGCGCATCATGGGCGTTGACGTTTTTTGCCGTAACGGTGGCATGGACCACCTTCCGGGCCGAAAGTCTGGATGGCGCGCTCAACCTTTACCAAGCGATGTTTCTATTCAACGGTCTATCGTTACCGCTCGAAGCTGAGCAGATCTTTCGTGCCCTCTTGCCCGAGCAATGGGTGTCGGCAATTCACTTCTTTGCCGAGAATTCGCGTCAACAATTTTACCTCGGCCTGATCTGGATTGGCGTAGCGGCGGCCATCGCCTTCCAGATGCCAAATGCCCTGCAGATCACTTCGGCAGCAGCGCCGACAACGGATTTTGCGACGGTGGCCGCCTACTGGCCGAAGAGCACCCGCAAACCGGTCCTGGCGGCTTTCTACCGCAAGGTCCCACGGTTGGCTCTCGGGACATCGGGCGCAATCGTCTCCGGAATGCTGTTGTTCCTGGCGGTTCGCGCCATAAACGCGGCGGTCGAAACCGAATTTCTTTACTTCCAGTTCTGAGGCGGAACGTGTTCGAGCGTGACGAAACACAAGAAGGCGCCATGCAGTCACCAGGCCACTACAAGCGATTTCTGTCGATCATCGCGGTGGTGTTCGGGATTGGTCTGTTCTGCAATATCGCGCTATCGTCCTGGAACTTCGGGAAATTGACCGCAAGCGCCCGTGGGCTGTGCTCGCTGATCGACAGCAAGGTCGTTGCCGCCTCACAAGTCGCCGGACCAAAACTACTTTTTATCGGCGGATCGAACCTCCATGAAGGCTTATCCGCTCAACGTATTTCCGAGACGATCGCGGTGCCCTCCTTCAATTTTGGCCTCCAAGCCGGGCTGGGGCTGCGTCTGATCTTGTTCGAAGCAAAAAAGGTGCTCCGCCCCGGCGATACCGCAATTCTGGTTCTCGAGTACAGCCACTACGTGGACGACCGCTGGAACGAAGTGTCCAGCGATGTGCTCTTCGGTTGCGGTGAAGAATATTTCCGGCAAATGGGCGTTCTGGAAAAAGTTGAGGCTCTTCTTTCTTTGACGCCCTTCCGTGTGTTCGATGTCCTGGCGCCTAGGGACAATGCCGCGACGCAGGGCCGTCAGATGCCACCCGACGAGGAAAGGGCTGCTAAGCAAAGATATGGCGATCGGACGTCGTCGGACAACACCACAGATGAGGCGACACGCCGTCGCCTGCAGCTCTATCAGCCAATTCCGATCTCAATCAAGACCGATGCCGAGGGGCCGAGGGCGCTCGCATCCTTCGTCGATTGGGCGCGATCTCATGACATCAAGGTCGCGGCGACATGGCCAAACACAATCTACTTTCCCGCCTATGCGCTTGCTTCGGGTTTTTTGGATATAACCAAATTCTATAAGGACCTGGGCGTTCCGGTCATCGGCAACCCCCAGGATGCGATGTACCCGACCGACCTTTTCCACGACACGTCATATCACCTGAACGCGACAGGGATCTCACGACGCACGAGCGATATGGTTTCCATGATTGACGCAAACCGATGGCTCTTGCCGGCAAGAATGGTGAAAGACGGAAAACATGACTGACGCAATCAAAGCGGGATCAACGGCGCCGGCAACCTCCAATAGTTGGAGAATCCCCCTGACTCAGGCCGTCGGCAAGCAGGGACATGATTGGGAGTATTGGTACACGCTGATCGCACTGCTGTTCCTCACGGGTGCGCTCGTTCCCCTGTTGAATGATCTGAGCGGCACGCGGGTCGAGGCTCGCGGCGACTCTAACCCCCTTAGATTGGGGCTTGCCACGATCCTCTATCTGATCGCCGGGTTACTGGCACTCAAATCGGTCGGTGGAACTGCCAAGCTTCTTCAAAAGAACCCCCTCGCCGTCGCGCTGCTGCTGTTGCCGTTGCTTTCGATGATCTGGAGTGTCGACCCGGAAGCAACATTTCGAAGGGCCATCGCTTGCGCGTTGACCATCGTATTCTGCATCTACCTTGCTGGGCGGCTTTCACCGGAGGAACTGCTCAAGCGGCTGATGTTCGTTCTCCTGATAGGAGGAGTGGCGAGCATCTTCTATTCCGTTTTTGTGCCCCAGTTCGGCACGCACTACGACGCAGGCAATCTCGGCAGCTGGAAGGGCGTCTACGGACATAAGAATGACCTGGGACGCGTGAGCGTGATAGCGCTTATCGTGTCCTACTTTGTTCGACCTTCAAATCAGACGGAACGTCTGTATCGATATCTGAACCTCACGATCTTTCTATTCCTGCTGGTGATGTCTCAGTCCCGGACGAACTGGCTCATCATGATGGGCATAGCCGGATTTGTTCCAATGTTGGGGCTTTTGCGCAGCAAGAGGCTCACCCTTTCTCTGAGAGTTTTATTGGTTCTCTCATTCGGCATTGCGTGCGTTCTCCTGGTCATCGGCAACGCGGAGGAGATGCTTGCCGCGGTGGGTCGCGACGACTCCTTCTCCGGTCGACAGTCTCTTTGGCGCGGTGTCATCGCCGTTGTGAGCGAGCGTTACCCGATTCTGGGCGCGGGCTACGGCGCTTTCTTTTCCGAGCTCGGCGGTGTGCGCGAGTTGGGCTTCCTTGTTGCTTGGGGCTCCATACCTGATCACGCGCACAATGGATACCTGAACGTCTGGGCAGACCTTGGCACCGTCGGGCTGCTGATCCTTGTATTGTTTCTCGTGACCACCTCGGCCCATCTGCTACGCCGCAGTATCAACGAACCGCATCGGCCTGCCTGGGTTGCCCTAAGCGCCCTGATGTTCTTCTTTCTGCTGAACAACATCTCCTCCAGCGTCGCGCTCAAGCATAGTGACATCGCGTGGGTCGCAGTTCTTCTCGCATCCTTTTACGCTCGTGCCGCGATACGGTCCGACGTTCGGCAGCGACCGACGCTCAGGCCTGAGCGT
>Ga0193752_1000768_pt1 | contig 29136 bp, 17 predicted proteins | sample H1c1metaG_FD_144924 | JGI IMG/M metagenome (GOLD analysis project Ga0193752, IMG submission 144924) | Soil microbial communities from a riparian zone of the East river system, Colorado, United States - H1c1 | ecosystem: Environmental > Terrestrial > Soil > Riparian zone | place: USA: East River...
TCCAAGCTCTTTGCTGTTCGAAATAAAAAGCTTGGACTGACCGAAACTCATTTCAAACAGTCTCCGTTTCTCCTTTTTCGGTGTGGTGGTTGAATCCTGGGCGAACGCTACGGAAGCATTCAGCCCAAAGCCGGCAATCGCGCATACCACGAGATTGCGCAACATTTTTTTTGACGTGAAGATCATAAGTGCAGGGGTATTTTCGTTTGTATTAGAGTTCAGCAGCTGGACCCCTTCAGCAACATCCCGCAGTGAAGTGAGTACAGTGTCGAAAAATTACATAAATTTCATGATTATGCGGGCCGTCATCTTCCTTTTTGCGTTATTCTTCTCAATTACTGCATACGGACAAAACCTTCTCGGTTATGGCCACAGCAATTATGCAGGAATTGCCGGTGCTTCCTACAACCCCGCTTCGCTGGCGGATAGCCGTTTCAGTATGGATATCCTGGTGATCGGTGCGGGCGTTGAAGCAGGAAACAATTACGTGGGCATCAAACGCTCCGAAATTTTTAATCCCAACTTTGGCACGCAGAATCTTTACCTGAAAACGCGCGATACAAAGAAGTCGGTGTTTTTCCGCAATGAAATTTTGCTGCCCGGAATCATGTTCTCCAATGAAAAATTTGGCTGGGGAGTCGACATGAAAATCCGTACGTACATGAACGTTGATGGTGTTGAAACGGAACTCGCACATTTTCTTGCACTGGAGCTGAATGATGTTCCGAATTTCGAACGCAGCATGTACAACCGGCATATCGGAATTACCGCTTTGAGTTGGGCGGAGATTGGCGGTACGTATGCACGAACAATCTGGACCGGCGCCGAACATTTTGTGAGTGTAGGCGCGCGGCCGAAATTTCTCCTCGGACTTGGAGCGATCTACGCATTTGTGAACGATGCCGGTTACAGTTTTCGCAACGACAGTACGCTGAATCTCGTGCGCGGTGATATTGAGTTTGGTCATTCCGACAATTTCACTTTCGATTCCGGCATGCAGCCTTCCTGGCGCATGGGGTTTAATCCCGGGTTTGGTCTTGATGTTGGTTTGATCTATGAGTATCGTCCTGATGAAATGCAGAACGAGAAAAAAGAAGACCGTGAAAAACCCTGGCCCGGTTACCGCGACCGTCCGAAATACAAATACCGCATTGGCGTTTCGCTAACGGATCTCGGCATTATTCATTTCCGTCACGGAGAATTCAGCGACCATTACGCAGCCAATGCAAACATGTGGGACCTCGACGACAAAACGTTTGACACCACTTCTCCTGTGCCGCTGTACAACACGTTTGAGTTGCGGCAAGGCGGCTCCAATGCAGGCGACGGATTGTGGATGCGCCTTCCCCTCGCGTTCAACCTGCAGTTCGATTACATGATCCGCGAAAATTTTTACGTGAATGCAACGAGTTTCACTGCAGTTTATTTCCGCAACAACGATGGAAGAAAAGTACATGAGCTCACACGCCTGAGCATCACTCCGCGCTGGGAAAAAAGATGGTTCTCGGTATGGACGCCGGTTTCTTTTTCACGCCTGGGGATTCTTGCGCTGGGCGCTGGATTTCGTATCGGGCCGTTTGCCATTGGTACAACCGACATTCTCGTGTGGGCTTTGCGCAAGAAAACGGTGTACAGCGCCGATGTGTATTTTGTCCTGAAAGTTCCGCTGTTCCCAACCGGAAGCGGGAAAGCGAAGAAACGGAAAATGAAAACGGGTGGCGCGGTGGATGAATGCCCGGATTAGTCGGAGTGCGGAGTGCGTCATTGCGATTCCTATGACAAAACCAAACTGGGGCTATAGTTTTTCTGGGCTTTGATTACCGCACAGACTCTTAATACAATTTTGTTTCGGATCGCGTTGAGCACAAGCATCTTGTTTTTGCCTTGGGCCACTTTTCTCAGGTAGTAATTGCGGAGCTCTCCTTCCAGGCGGGTAACGCGCATTGCAGCCATGTGCAGGATTGTTTTCAGGTATTTATCTGCCATCGGCGAGACTCGATGTCTCCCTCGTATACTTGTTCCTGAAGAGTGTTCAAAGGGGACGACTCCTGCGTAACATCCCAGCTGTTTGGCATCACGGAGTCTTGTAAAGCCTCGTGTTGCGACCAAAAGTGCAACCGAGAGCACAGGTCCAACACCAGGCACGGAACTGATTCTTTTGCAGATTGCTTTCAGATGCGCATTAGAGCTTATAATACGGGTAGTTTCTTGATCGACCTGCTTAATGGCACTTTTGATGGCTTTCACCAATGGTTTTTCTGCTTTGAGGAACAAGGCTACAGTTTGTTTGTGACCGAACTGCTTTTGCTGCAAAGTGGATGTGCTGATCTGTCGTAGCTGTTTGATGTACTGCTTGCGCTTTGTTTGCAGCGCTTTGAGTGCAACCATATCTTCGCAAGGTTGTTCATAGCGATTTAATTCGTGATGGTTTTTGGCAATGAAGCGTGCAATTCTTCGCGCGTCAATTTTATCGCTTTTCCCCCTGGCAAGTCCCATACTGCGCTTGAGATGAAACGGATTGACCACATAAACCTCTTGAGAATTTTGACATAAATAGCGCAGCAAAATCGAGGTGTATACTCCCGTACTTTCCATGCAGAATACGCAATCTTCCCAGCTAAGGCCCAATCGTGCCATGTGAAAAGAAAAAGCCATGATGATTTTTGAAAGGCGATTTTGAACTTTAAATTCAGCAATCTCAACTCCTTCTTTTTCGATTTTGACATCCAATGAGTCTTTGCTCATGTCGATGCCCCAGTAAACTTGTTTTACCATATTTTTGTGTTGTTAGTTAACGCTAATCTTCAGCGGTCTCTACTCCTTGATAATGGGTCCAAGCCCTAATTCCTATTTGAGCATCGCTTGAAGAGAACAGACAGAGGACTTAAATCGCAATATGGGTCTCAAGCCCTGAGCGTAGCATAGGTCCCTCTGTCTGTTTAGCTTAACAGTAAAGTTCTGTTTTTAGGGTACAAGTCTAAAGGAGCGCAGCGAAGCAATCCCTGCTTCGAAGATGAGATTGCTTCGCTGCGCTCAATGACGTACGTCAAGCCCGGCCCGGTTCCCGATGCGCAACAAAGCCAGCTTGTCACATCGAGTTTTTCCGAAGGAAAAGTATCGAGATGCGACAAGCTGGCTTTGTTGCGCATCGAACTGGCAACCTAAAAACTTTAACTTTATCTCATTAAATAACCGGGCATTTCCTGGTTATCCATGAACATAGCCTCCGAACTCCCCACTCCGAACTTCAATCCCATGGCAAAACAAGACTGGCCGAAAGCTTTCCAGCCTCTTCTCAAAAAATACAAAAACAAACCTCACCCGCTGGAGTATAAAAATCTCTACCAGCTTGTGGTGATGGTTATTTTATCGGCGCAGGATTCCGACAAGAACATCAACGTGCGTGCTCCTGAATTTTTCAAAGCGTTCCCGGATATGAGAACGCTGGCGGTAGCGAAAGAAGAAACCATTGCACCGTTTCTGAAAAGCATCCGCAACGGAAGGAACAAAGGGAAATGGTTGCTCACCATGGCGCAGCAAATAAAAACGGATAAAAATATTCCGTTGGCCATGGAAGCGCTCACTGCTTTGCCCGGCATCGGAAGAAAATCGGCGAACGTGATCATGCGCGGAGCCGGTGTGAAAGCCGAAGGTGTGATTGTTGATCTTCACGTGGTGCGCGTTGCGCCGCGTATCGGCGTAGCCACCGGAACCGATCCGAAAAAGATCGAGCAGCAGATCATGGACGTAGTTCCGCAGAAAGACTGGGGCGAAATAGGCATGGCCATTTCATTTCTCGGAAGGGAAACATGCCGGCCTACGAATCCGCATCACGCAGAATGTGTGATGAATGGTGTTTGTGAATATTATGCTGCGCAGAAGAAAGTTCCTGCGAAGAAAGCGGTTGCGGCAACACCAGCGAAGAAAACAATTGCGGCGAAACCGGCGAAGAAAGCGTCAGTGGCGAAGCCCGCTAAGAAAGCTGCGAAGAAGAAAAAATAATGTGCTGATTGCTGATGTGTGCGTGTCCACTTGTCGTACCTCGGCGAGCTTGTCCAGAGCGTAGCCGAAGGGCTCGGTCTGACAAGTCGGTTTCAACCAAAAATTTCGGTAGGATACGAATAATCTCCCCCTGTCGTTAACGTAAAGAAGATCGAAGCATCTTGTCAGACCGAGCGGAGCCGAGGGTGACAAGAACATGCTCGGGAAGGAGCGGGTCGCTTCTTTTATTTTTCGCCTGCGGCAGCAAGGAATAAAAAAATCCTTTCACTTCGTTCAAGGAACATGTGATCCCTCTGGGATCATAAATACCTTAGCAACGTGATGTGATTTCGACTCCGGAGGAGTCGTATGTCCCTTGAACGAAGTGAAAGGGAAAATTAAAAAATTCCTTGCTGCCGGCAGGCGAAAAAACTTAAACGAAGAACCATCTTCACATCACGCCGGCTATCTCCGATGCACTCATCTGCACATTTGCAAATCAGTACATCTGCACATCATTTATTCCCCTGCGTACGTATCAACTTCGCCAGCTGCACACATAAATCCGTAAACGAATCGGGCTTCACGAGATAATCAGCAGCGCCGAGTTCTTTCGTTTCGATCTTGTCCTGCTCTGCCGAAGAAGTTGAGTAAATCACAACCGGGATATCCTTGAAACGTTCCGAAGCTTTCAGCCGTGCAAGGAATTCCCTTCCGTTCATTTTCGGCATATTCAGATCGAGGAAGATTACATCCGGGAGCATCTCCAATTGATCAAGCCGGTTCAGGGCATCTTCACCGTTCTTCCCGATGAAACATCCCATCGACTTATCAATTTCGTTGACGGCCTCTACAAACAGGCTGATATCATCCTCGTCGTCGTCAACAATAAACAGCACTTTATTCTTAAACATAGTATGGTGGTTCAGCCCAACAATGATAGGAATATTTCACATGCGCCAAACCGAAAAGACACCAGCTTTTTCGCTTGTTGATACAGCCTTTTCTTTACCATATCGCCCGGTCAAAAAGGGGCCGCTGAATGACCGGAATACGGGGCTACAAAGGTAGCGATCCGGATAACCTGTCGCCCAGATTATTACTGCATTTGTCCGTCCGTTAAAGAAGGTAAAAATCTTCGTTTTTACCACCTGAAATGTACTTTTTGGCATAGGTCATTTTATTTCTTGGTGGGGAATTATTTCTACACACTTTTGGGGGACAACTTTTTAGATTTGTTAGTGCTGCACTCGCCAGCCGGAGAAACCTGAAAAAACTGCCATGAAAAAAAATTCCAGCTCAAGTAAAAGCGGAAGCGGGACTGTCGTCCTCAAAAGTGTCAAAACCGCTGCGCCACGAAAGAAAAAATCGATCTCGGCCAAACAACTTAACGGGAACGATAATCATAACGAGGTTGAAGTAGATCCGATCGAGGATCAGCTGACCGGGAACTTCGACAGCAAAGAACTACTGCGCATACTTACCGCAGTGAAGAATGGCGACTTCAGTGTGCGCATGCCTTTTGACCAGATCGGGATCACCGGAAAAATCAGCGACACGCTCAACGAAATAATTTCCACCAATGAAAAAATGATGAATGAGTTTACCCGCGCCGGAAACACAATCGGTAAGCAGGGAAAACTCACACAACGTATTGAATTGCCCGGCGCTAAAGGTGCATGGCGCGCCGGAACCGATTCACTCAATGAACTGATCTCGGATCTTGTACACCCGACAATTGAAATTGCGCACGTAATCAGTTCCGTGGCGAAAGGAAATCTCTCGCAGGAAATGTCGCAGAGCATCGGCGATCACCAGCTCCAGGGAGAGTTTGCGCGTATCGCGAAAGAAGTAAACGACATGGTGAAGCAGCTCAACCTCTTCTCCATGGAGGTAACGCGTGTGGCGCGTGAGGTTGGTTCCGAAGGAAAACTCGGTGGACAGGCGAAAGTAAAAGGCGTTGGTGGTGTATGGAAAGATCTCACGGATTCTGTAAACCAGATGGGATCAAACCTTACCGCGCAGGTACGTAACATCGCGGAGGTAACAACAGCCGTAGCAAAAGGTGACTTATCGAAAAAAATTACGGTAGACGTAAAAGGAGAAATCCTTGAGTTGAAAAACACGATCAACACGATGGTGGATCAGCTCAACTCATTCTCTTCCGAGGTAACGCGTGTAGCACTGGAAGTAGGTACAGAAGGAAAACTCGGTGGACAGGCACAGGTAAAAGGTGTTGCAGGAACGTGGAAAGATTTGACCGACTCCGTGAATCAGATGGCGTCGAACTTAACAGGACAGGTGCGTAACATTGCCGAAGTAACAACGGCGGTAGCGAAGGGCGATTTGTCGCGGCAAATTACAGTTGACGTAAAAGGAGAAATTCTTGAGTTGAAAAACACGATCAACACGATGGTGGATCAGCTCAACTCATTCTCCGTCGAAGTAACGCGTGTAGCCAGGGAGGTAGGTTCCGAAGGAAAACTCGGTGGACAGGCGAAGGTAAAAGGCGTTGGTGGTGTGTGGAAAGATTTGACGGATTCTGTAAACCAGATGGGATCAAACCTTACCGCGCAGGTACGTAACATCGCCGAAGTAACAACAGCCGTTGCGAAAGGTGACTTGTCGCGGAAAATTACAGTAGACGTAAAAGGAGAGATCCTCGAGCTGAAGAACACGATCAACACCCTGGTGGATCAGCTCAACTCATTCTCTTCCGAGGTAACGCGTGTGGCCCTGGAAGTAGGTACTGAAGGAAAACTCGGTGGACAGGCGCAGGTAAAAGGTGTTGCCGGTGCGTGGAAAGATTTGACGGATTCTGTAAACCAGATGGCGTCGAACTTAACAGGACAGGTGCGTAACATTGCCGAAGTAACAACGGCCGTTGCGAAAGGTGACTTGTCGCGCAAAATTACGGTAGACGTAAAAGGAGAAATCCTCGAGTTGAAAAACACGATCAACACGATGGTGGATCAGCTCAACTCGTTCGGTTCCGAAGTAACGCGTGTAGCGCGTGAGGTTGGTTCGGAAGGAAAACTCGGTGGACAGGCCGACGTACCGGGTGTAGGCGGTACGTGGAAAGATTTGACGGACTCTGTAAATAAAATGGCGTCGAACCTTACGGGACAGGTACGTAACATTGCCGAAGTAACAACGGCGGTGGCGAACGGTGACTTGTCACGGAAGATTACAGTAGACGTACAAGGAGAAATTCTTGAGTTGAAGATCACGATCAACACGATGGTGGATCAGCTCAACTCGTTCGGTTCCGAGGTAACGCGTGTTGCGCGTGAAGTTGGTTCCGAAGGAAAACTCGGTGGACAAGCAACGGTTGAAGGTGTTGGTGGTGTGTGGAAAGATTTGACAGATTCCGTAAACCAAATGGCCGGTAACCTCACGGCGCAGGTACGTAACATTGCCGAAGTAACAACGGCGGTACAGCGTGGTGACTTATCGCGGAAAATTACAGTAGACGTAAAAGGAGAAATTCTCGAGTTGAAAAACACGATCAACACGATGGTGGATCAGCTCAATTCGTTTGGATCAGAAGTAACACGAGTGGCGCGTGAGGTTGGTTCCGAAGGTAAGCTGGGTGGTCAGGCCGATGTACCTGGTGTTGGTGGTACATGGAAGGATTTGACAGACTCCGTGAACAAGATGGCTTCCAACCTCACGTCACAAGTGCGTAACATCGCCGAAGTAACAACGGCGGTGGCAAACGGCGACTTGTCGCGTAAGATTGCGGTAGACGTAAAAGGCGAGATCCTCGAGTTGAAAAACACGATCAACACGATGGTGGATCAGCTCCGTGGTTTCGCATCGGAAGTAACGCGTGTAGCACGTGAGGTAGGTACCGAAGGAAAACTCGGTGGACAAGCGAACGTGCCGGGCGTTGCGGGAACATGGAAAGATTTGACAGACTCCGTGAACCAGATGGCCGGTAACCTCACTGACCAGGTGCGTAACATTGCCGATGTGGCGATTGCCGTTGCGAACGGTGACATGTCGAAGAAAATTACGGTGGACGTACGCGGAGAAATTCTCCAGCTGAAAGAAACACTGAACACGATGGTGGATCAGCTGCGTGCGTTTGCATCCGAAGTAACGCGTGTAGCACGTGAGGTGGGAACAGACGGTAAGCTCGGTGGACAGGCGTTCGTACCGGGTGTAGCGGGTACATGGAAAGATTTGACGGATTCTGTAAACCAGATGACCGGTAACCTTACGGCGCAGGTGCGTAACATCGCCGAAGTAACGAAAGCCGTTGCATCGGGTGACTTATCAAAGACCGTAGCGATTGACGTAAAAGGAGAGATCCTTGATTTGAAAAATACAATCAACACGATGGTGGAGCAGCTCAACTCCTTCGCCTTCGAGGTAACGCGTGTAGCACGTGAGGTAGGTACCGAAGGAAAGCTCGGTGGACAGGCCGAAGTGCGCGGTGTGGCCGGTACGTGGAAAGATTTGACGGACTCCGTGAACATGATGGCGTCCAACTTAACATCGCAGGTACGTGGAATTGCGAAAGTAGTAACGTCGGTAGCAACCGGAAACCTTCGCCAGAAATTGTCCATCAATGCCAAAGGTGAGGTGGCGCAGCTGACAGATACGATCAACGAGATGATCGATACGCTCGCGGTATTCGCCGACCAGGTGACGAACGTAGCGCGTGAAGTTGGTGTCGATGGAAAACTTGGTGGACAAGCGAGTGTACCGGGTGCATCGGGTATCTGGAAAAACTTAACAGAAAACGTAAACCAGCTCGCGCAGAATCTGACCACGCAGGTGCGTTCAATTTCCGAAGTAGCATCCGCGGTAACGAAAGGTGACTTGACGCGAAACATCCGCGTAGAAGCGAAAGGTGAGGTAGAAGCGTTGAAGGATACCATCAACCAGATGATCATGAACCTGCGCGAAACAACATTGCGTAACCAGGAACAGGATTGGTTGAAATCCAACCTCGCGAAGTTTACGCAGATGTTGCAGGGTCAAAAGGATTTGAACACGGTAACAAAACGAATCCTCTCCGAGCTTGCGCAGGTTGTAACGGCCCACTACGGTGCGTTCTACATCCTGAAACAGGACGAAGAATCACAAAGCACCAAGCTGCAGCTCTTCTCCTCGTACGCATACAAACCGGAAAAAAATATTCCACGGGAATTTGCGATCGGAGAAGGACTGGTTGGCCAGTGCGCATTCGAGAAAGAACGGATTATTCTCTCCAACGTTCCGGGCGAATACATCAAGATCAGTTCCGGTCTCGGAAAACTGAAACCGTTCAACCTCATTGTACTTCCCGTATTGTTCGAGAACAATGTGAAAGCCGTTATTGAGCTTGCATCACTCGATGCGTTCAATGAAACTCACCTTGACTTCTTAAGCCAGCTCACGGAGTCCATCGGTATCGTATTGAACACGATCGAAACAAACAGCCGTACGGAAGAACTTCTCGCGCAGTCGCAGTCACTCGCGGGTGAGTTGAAGATCCAGCAGGAAGAGTTGAAACGTACGAACGACGAACTCCAGGACAAAGCATTCCTCCTTGTAAAACAGAAAAACGAGGTAGAAGCAAAAAACAAGGAGGTGGAAGAGGCCCGCAAATCGCTCGAAGAAAAAGCCGAACAGCTTACACTCACTTCGAAATACAAATCGGAATTCCTTGCGAACATGTCGCACGAGTTGCGTACTCCGCTGAACTCGCTCCTCATTCTTGCCCAGCAGTTGTACGAGAACCTGGAAGGTAACCTCACCGAGAAGCAGATCCGTTACGCGAAAACAATTCACTCGTGCGGGGACGATTTGATCCAGCTGATCAACGACATTCTCGATTTGTCGAAGATCGAATCCGGGTTCATTACCGCAAACATTTCATCGGTACGCGTATCCGACATTGCAAACTTCGTGGAGACCACGTTCAAACCAATTTCCGAAGCGAAGTCCCTCCGGTTCCATATCGAGGCCGACAACAATCTCCCGCTCGCCCTCGAAACAGATACACAGCGCCTGAACCAGATTTTGAAAAACCTGCTCTCGAACTCGTTCAAGTTCACGGAGAAAGGTGATGTGTCGTTGAAAATTTACGAAGCAAACAAAACCTGGAAGCCGGGTATTCCAACACTCGACAACGCGAAACGGGTGATTGCATTCGCGATCAGCGATACGGGTATCGGAATTCCGCAGGACAAACAGAACATCATCTTCGAAGCGTTCCAGCAGGCAGAAGGATCGACGAGCCGCAAATACGGTGGAACAGGTCTCGGACTTTCCATCAGCCGTGGTCTTGCCGAAATGCTTGGTGGAACCATTGAACTCGAAAGTACACCTGGAAGAGGCAGTACGTTTACGCTCTTCCTCCCGGTTGATTTCGCAGGAGGAATTGGCTTGCTGCCCGAGAACAAAGTCATCTCAACATACGAAGCCGGCAATGAAGGAATCGATACGCTGTTGAGTTCACTGCATCTTCGCGAAGAAGGCATCGAGGCGCGCGGTCTCGTAAGCGAGATGATCAACGAAACCGGCGACGACCGCTCCAACCTGAAAACAAATGACCGGGTTGTACTTGTGGTTGAAGACGATCTTCGTTTTGCAAAAATTCTCATCGACAAAGCACGAAGCGAAGGATTGAAAGGTATTGTGGCCACGAACTACATCGAGGTTTTTGATTTCATCAACCGCTTCTCACCTATTGCCATTACGCTGGATGTAAAACTTCCGGATACCAGCGGATGGAAAGTGCTTGACCTCCTGAGAAACGATTTGAACTATCGCCACATTCCGATCCACCTGATTTCAGGAGAAGAGAATAAAGCGCTCGCACTTCGTCGCGGGGCCCGCAGCTTCAACCTGAAACCGCTGGGCAGTGAAACGATGAATGCTATTTTCTCGGACATCAAAACATTCCACCAGAAACAGGTGAAGGAACTCCTGGTTGTTGAAGACAATGAACTGGATTCTTCACAAATGGTGAAAATGCTTTCCGGGGAAAATATCAACGTAACCATTGCCTCCACAGGAAAAGATGCGTTGAACAAGGTGGCTGAGAAATCGTACGATTGCATTATTCTCGATTACACGCTGCCGGATATGGGCGGACAGGAACTCGTGAGCAGCATCGGCGAGAAAAAAGAAACACTTACGCCGGTCATTATTTATTCCGCGAAAGATTTTTCGAAAACCGAACTCAAGCAGCTGAATATGAATTCCAACAGCATTCTCCTCAAAGGCGTGAATTCGCTGGAGCACCTGCTGGAAGAAACTGTTCTGCATACACGCATCAACCACAAAGATCTTGCGCAGGAAAAACGCCGGATCATTGAGAACATCCGCAGCAAAGAAGACATCCTGACCGGGAAGAACGTGCTCGTTGTAGATGATGATGTGCGTAACCTCTTTGCATTGACCACGGTGTTTGAACGTTTCAACATCAACGTCATTACCGCAGAAAGCGGGCAGGAATCCATCGATATCCTCAATGAGAATCCGGCCATTGACATGGTACTGATAGATATTATGATGCCGGAAATGGACGGATACGAAACGACTCAGAAGATCCGCCGTGAACACAAAAACAATATGCTTCCCATTATTGCCGTTACTGCTAAAGCCATGAAAGGCGATCGCGAGAAGTGTATTGAAGCCGGTGCATCAGATTACATCACCAAACCTGTAAAAATCGATCAGCTGCTCACCCTCATGCGTGTCTGGTTTTACAAATAATTTGTAGCGAAGTGGAAGTATTAAGTTTTGACCCTATATGCAGCAGAAGATCCTTTTAGTTGATGACCGCGAGGATAACCTGCTGTCTCTCGAGACCATTCTCGAGGTAGACAACTACGCGTTTACCAAATGCAGTTCCGGCCGGCAAGCATTGAAAATCCTGTTGAAGGAATTTGACTTTGCGCTCATCCTCATGGACGTGAAGATGCCTACCCTGAACGGATTTGAAACCGCTGCGCTCATTTACGAGCGGGAAAAGCTGAAACACATCCCGATTATTTTTATCACCGCAAACAACTACGGTGAAGAAAATATTTTCAAAGGATACCGCAGCGGCGCCGTGGATTACATCTACAAGCCGATCAACCCGGAATTGCTTCGCGCGAAAGTTTCCGTGTTTGTTGAACTCTACGAAAAAACGCGGCAGCTCACCCTGCAGGAGCAGAAGCTGATTGCGATCAACAAAAACCTGGAAGATGAGATCCGGGAACGGAAAATCTCCGAACTGAAAATCCGCGAACTGAACGAAGAACTGATGCAGAACATTTCTCACCTCGAAGCTGCCAACCAGGAACTCGACCGGTTTGCGTTCATGGCGTCTCACGATTTGCAGGAACCGCTCCGGAAAATCCGGATGTTCAGCGACCTGGTGTATTCACGTCACTCCAGTGTGTTGAATGAAAACGGCAAAGAACACCTGCAGAAAATACAGAAGTCGGCAGGACGCATGCAAACGCTGATCCAGGATATTCTCACCTTCTCCCGGATCTCAGTGATCAAAGAACCGTTCTCATCCGTGAATCTCTCGACCTTGTTCGAAGAACTCCGCCAGGACATGAAAGATTCTTTCGTAGAAAAAAACGCGGAGCTTCACATCGACAACGATCTTCCCGAGGTGCGCGTGAACCCGCGGCTCATGTTACTCCTGTTTAACAATCTCGTGAGCAACGCGCTCAAGTATTCGCGGAAAGATGTTCCGCCGGTGATCCGCGTAAGCGCAGAAGTGAGCAATACAAAATCGAGAAAGATCAGTTCGCCCAGCGAAAAATACTGCCGGATCTTTGTGGAGGATAACGGAATCGGGTTCGACCAGCAATACGTCGATCACATTTTCGGCATGTTCAAACGTCTTCATCACCACACCGAGTACGAAGGCACGGGAATTGGTTTAACGCTCTGCAAGAAAATTGCGGAAGTGCATAACGGAACCATCACCGCGCGAAGCAAAGTGAATAAAGGATCGACGTTTATTGTTTCGTTGCCGGTAGGAAGTTCGTTTGCGCCTTTGGAGGTAAACACGGCTAACTGAGACTGGCAGAATAGACGCAAAGGCGCAGAGCACGCAAAGGAAATCGCAAAGGTTTTTGGGGTTAGAAAAGCTAAGAGAACTAAGAATCGCTTCGCGATTTGTGTTACCCGGTGAAAACTTAAGTAGTAAATGTAGTTTTTCCTTTGTGCTTTTACTTTGCGCCCTTTGCGTCTATTCAGCCGTATTCCGGATCAGCTTCTCCCTGTACCCTGAAAAAATACTTGACTTGGAAATAAATCCGATGTATTTCCCTTCTTCAATCACGGGCAGGTTCCAGGCCCCGGTTTCATCAAATTTTTTCATCACGTCATACATGCTTTCATTGGGTTGAATGATTGCCGCCGGCTGGTGCATGATTGCGCTACAGGTTAAAACACCATATAGTTCGCGCCGAAATATAATGTCCCGGATGTCGTCGAGGAGGATAACGCCTTCAAGCCCCTGTTCTTCATTCACCACCGGGAAAATATTGCGGTGTGAACTGGAAACACATACAACCAGTTCGCCCAGTGTGGCTTCCGGGGAAACTTTTTGAAAATCGGATTCAATGATTTTCGCAACCCGCATTGCACTCAGAATATTTTTGTCTTTATCGTGCGTAAAAATCTGGCCTTTTCGTGCGAGTGTTTTCACATCCATAGAGAACGGCTCAAAGTATTTTACGATCGTGTAACTCAGGGCGGAGACAATCATCAGCGGAATCATTAATCCGTACCCGCCGGTAATTTCTGCAATGAGAAATATCCCGGTAAGCGGTGAGTGAAATATTCCGGTAAGTACTCCTGCCATAGCTACGATGGTGAAATTGGCCACGGGAAGATTCGTGATTCCCGCCATATTCAGCCCATGGGAAAAAACAAATCCCAGGTATCCACCAACAAAAAGTGAGGGTGCAAAATTCCCACCGTTCCCTCCGCTTCCAATCGTAATGGCCGTAGCGAATACTTTCACCAGCATGATCAACCCAACCAATAGAAGCACATAAAACCCGTTCGTGGAAACCGATTCGAACACGCTGTTTTTCAGCAATTGTTCCGGGTGCAATTCGGCCAGTTGCTTGATGCTGTCGTAGCCTTCGCCATACAACGAAGGAAAGCACCAGATCAATACTGACAACATCAACCCACCGATGATGGCATTCATCCATGGAAATTTTTTCCGCCTCCTGAAAAATCCGGTAATTTTTGGAAAAACGCGTGAATAGTAGACAGAAATAAATCCCGCTACTATTCCAAGTACAATGTACCAGGGCACATTGTGATAGTTGAAGGCCTGGGCAAGACTAAACTCCAGGCGCATGTGTTCGTCGAGCAACACGAGTGAAAGCAGTGCGCCGGCCGCCGCCGAAATCATGACTGGGATGAATAGCGAAATGGTTACGTCCGCGAGTAAAACTTCGAGTGCGAAAAGTACGCCGGCAATCGGTGCGTTGAATGCTGCGGCAATTCCTGCTGCGGCACCGCAGGCCAAAAGCAACGTTCGGTCTTTGTATGTGAGTTTATAGGTTCGGCCGAAATTGGAGCCGATTGCCGCACCTGTGGTTACCATGGGCGATTCAAGACCAGCTGAGCCTCCAAAACCTACAGTAAGTGCGCTGGTAACAATATGCGAATACATCTGGTCAGGAGGAAGCCGCGATCCTTTTTTTGCAATGGCATGCAAAACATTCGAGTTGCCGCGACCTAGTTTTCCCTTCAGGTGTTTCTGGACGAAAAACACAGTGAGTAAAATGCCGGCCACCGGGAGAATAATGGGGAGCAATCCCGCCAAACGAAAATCATAATCGTGTTTGGCCGCGAGTTGAAAAAAATGAACCAGCATTTTTAACACCACCGCAGCCAGGCCCGCAGTAAGCCCGACCAGGATGCTTGAGAGAATAAGAAACTGTTTCTTATCTAACCGCCCGTGCAGCCACTCAATTGTGCGCTCTATAATACGTATGATCCGCTTCATGTGGTGCTGCAAAGGTACGTCGTTCAGTGGCAGTGGCAGTGGGCCGCCTACGTACAGAAATTTCTTTTGTGCAATAAATTTTTACTGCACCACTAACCTCGTTTCGGAAACGTCACAGCAAGATTTCTTTCCGCGCAAACTGCTACTGTTTCTTCAGCATCTCCTGCTCAGCCATATACACCGCATCCATGTGTATCATCGAATCCAGTGGCACGCCGTTCTCCTGCGCTTTCTTGCGGATATCCTGCATCCACTTTTCATTCATGCGGATACTGTTTTCGTACGCCTGCACCAATTTATCTTTGGGATCGATCATCCGGTGCGACACAAAGTGATCATACGCACAGTCGATGAAGCCCCAGCCTAATCCCCATGCATTGGCTTCGGTGCACATCAACATCACTACCTGGTGACCGGATGCATCTTCGATAGCCGTTTCATTGCTGGCCATGCTCATCGGCGATCCATCGGTGTGATGCACTTCTTTGAAGTAGTAATAGAAATCGATGTCGGAAAAACTTTTTGGCGCGAGACCGACATCAAATATGCTCCAGAAGTAGCTGTCTGATATCGCCATCATCGAAACTTTGGCCTTGCCTGTAGTATCTTCGAAATGATACACGGGATAACCCATCGGATCCGGTTTGATCGGCCAGATCAGGTTCATCGCTAAACTGATGTCTTCGTCCGGTTCACGCAGCGAATCACTGAGGATCGTGCGCTCCCAGATGATGCCGGGCATGTCGACATTGCGTTTGTGTTCCACATACCTGATCAGCGAATCAAGCGCCATGGTCGATCCGTAACGGCTCCAGTGAATGCCGGTTCTCGGGTAAAGCAGGAACTCTGATTTCGGTTTCATGTCCATGAACCATTTATTGTAATCAATGGTGTTCACGCCTTTCCCGGAAAGCATTTTCGCCATCACGAGATAGTTTGTGCTGTCTGAAGCCGGACCATAGCTATCGGGAATGTACTCGGGATAGAACGAGGCTTTTCCCGGTGCAAGACAAACGATCAGGGTGATGTTTTGTTTCTCCATCGAATCCTGGAGTGTTTTCAACCGGTCGACAGTCATTTGCATCGCCGGGTAGCCAATAAAATCTATCCCGGTGTACGCTTTGATGTAATTGTATTCGTAGAGATAATTTTCCTTCCCGGTAATTACATCCACCGCTTTCGCTTCGTCATACAAACTATACGCCAACTGGTTGTGCACACGGACCAGCGCATTGCGGAAACCAAAATTCTCGTTGTACCATTCTTCGTACCGCAACTGGTACCGGCCGTCCCACCATTGCCCCATCGTGAAGAACGCCTGCTCCTTGGGAACTGCAAATCCTTTCAGCGGCTTCGATTCGAACATCTTGACATGCTGTTGCACCAATGGAAGCAGCAACACGACGAGAATTCCCGCGAGTAAAAACTTTTTCAGCCCGTGTCCTTTATTTTCCATGTCAGAACCTGAAATAAATGAATGGATTAAATCCGCTTCCTGTGATGTAACTCACCGAAATTATAAACAGTACGAGTGAACACAAAGTCATTGCAACATGCGCCCGGGGTTTGAGCGATTCTATTCCATACACCGTATCCTGCAGTTTTTGTCCGCGACGCACAAGAACAAAGAATGAGAAAATCAGCGCGGCAACAAACGTGTAATTCCATTCGATTCCCGTTGCAACTGAAACATCACCAACACTTCTTCCGAACATGGCCTTCACGTAACCCCAGGCCTGTTTCATGTGTTCAACACGGAAAAACACCCAGCCGATCACCACGATAAACAGCGTGAGTATAATCCGCGGGATCTTCCCGATTTTCGCTGTGAGTTTCAGGAGGAACAGCCGTTCGATCACGAGGAAAAATCCATGCCACGCGCCCCAGAAAATAAAATTCCACGATGCGCCGTGCCACAACCCGGAGAGCAAAAACACCACCCACAGGTTGAAATACAAGCGGAATTTATTGACGCGGTTTCCTCCCAATGGAATGTACAGGTAGTTGCGCATCCATGCGCCGAGCGTCATGTGCCATCTTCTCCAGAAATCGGTAATGCTTTGCGCAGTGTACGGGTTGTTGAAGTTTTCCGGGAAGCGGAACCCGATCATTCTTCCGATACCAATGGCCATGTCGGAGTAACCGGAGAAATCAAAATAGATCTGGAGTGTGTACGCGATGGCCGCAAACCAGGCCGTTGCTGCTGTGACGTGTCCCGGATCGAGAAACCCTTCACCGGTTACCGGGTTTCCGTAAACGCTGTCGGCGAATGCGGCCATCGTGTTTGCGATGAGCACTTTTTTTCCAAGGCCCAGGCAGAAGCGATAAAAGCCCATGAGTTTTTCATCGACTGTATCGCGCGCGCTGCGATCCGTGATCTGGTCCGCAATTTCGTGGTAGCGGATAATGGGCCCTGCAATGAGTTTCGGGAAGAGAATGATGTACAGCTGGTACTCCCAGAAATTCTTCAGCGGTTTGTGCACGCCGCGGTACACGTCGACCACGTACGTGAGTGTTTCAAACGTGTAGAATGAAATTCCGATGGGCAGAACAAGTTTGGTCCACGAGATCTCACCGGTAGCGCCCAGGGTGTGAAGCAGGGCATTCACATTTTCAACGAAGAAATTGCAGTACTTGAAGTAGAACAGCAATCCTACGTTCATGAACACCGAAAGCAGGAGGAAAAAAATCCGCGTCCGCTTCGCCTTGTTCATGTCGAGCATTTTCACGAAGAAAAAGTCGAGGATGGTGGTGCCGATAATTACGAAAACAAATTTCGGCGCGCCCCAGGCGTAGAAAAAAATGCTGGCGAAAAGGAGAATGAAATTTTTGTACTTCCTGTCGGTGAGGTAGTACAGGACCAGGAAAAGCGGCAGGAAAAAGCAAAGGAAAATGCTGCTGCTGAAGATCATAGTTGAAACGCGATACAATAATACGGTTTTATGGGGAGTGTGGGGTATGAGGGGCGGGTCCGGTGGGACAGACAGGAGCAGAAAGTATGGAGTTCGGAGACGGGAGTCGGGGGTCGTCATTGCGAGCGCCCTTGCGCGAAGCAATCCCCTCTTCTCCGAAGGAGTCCTTTGGACGAAGAGGGGACTGCTTCGCTCGCAGTGACGGTTGCGCCTCCCAACCCCGAACCAGAAACCCGAAACTTCATTCTGCATTTTCCGGGAATTCTACTTTTCGCAGCAACGAAATTGTAATTTTACAGGAGACCAACCCAATCCCCATGAAAAAGAAAATCGGCATTCTCGGCTCCGGAATCGTAGGTAAAGTCCTCGGTTCAGGTTTTATCGCAAACGGACATGAAGTCATGATCGGTACACGCGATGCAGCAAAACTCAAGGAATGGCAGACATCGACGGGTGGAAAAACCGGGTCGTTTGATGAAGCCGCAGCTTTTGGAGAAATTCTTGTGCTCGCCGTAAAAGGTTCTGTTGCCTCGGAAGCGCTTCGGTTGGCTACAGAAAAAAATATCGCCGGTAAAACAATTATCGACGCCACCAACCCGATCGCTGATCTCCCTCCGCAAAACGGCGTGTTGCAGTATTTCACGGAAATAAACCGCTCGCTCATGGAGCGCCTGCAGGATGAATTTACGGATGCAAAATTTGTGAAAGCCTACAACAGCGTGGGCAGTGCGCACATGGTCAATCCCGATTTCGGCGGAGTAAAACCAACCATGTTCATTTGCGGAAACGACGACGAAGCAAAAAAACAAGTTACCGCAATCAACACCACGTTTGGCTGGGAAACTTCCGACATGGGAAAAGCGGAAGGTGCACGCGCCATTGAACCACTTTGCATTTTATGGTGTATCCCGGGAATGCTGGGTGGCGGGTGGAATCATGCGTTTAAGCTGCTCAGAAAATAATGTGCTAATTTGCTGATGTGCTAATACCCATAATCCGCAGGTCTTAATTTCAATGTAAGAAAATCCGCAAGCCCTTAGCATTCGGAGTTAAGCCCATGAGTCGGTTTATCGCTTTTCAGGAAAATTCGGAAGTCTCAGAGCGCCATTATTGGATTAATAATTTTCCCGTAGCTACGACCTGCTCGGTTTGCTCTATCCGGTAAAAATACATTCCGGCAGAAAATTCATTCACAATAAATGAAACCAAATTTTCGGTTGTTTCTCGTCGCCATACTTCCCTACCTATCTGGTCATAAATAATAATCGAACGCGATTCAGGGAAGCCGGTAAACTCAAATGTTACCACTGACGTAGCGGGATTAGGGTATAACACAACCTCCGAATTTTGTTGTATTTGATCGTTTATACCTGTTGTGTTACCACAGTTGGCGGTAAAATTTCCTCCGATCCATTTAGCAAATCCGCATATGGTATCGTTGCCAAGTATCCACCAACCGCCACCAATGAACAAATCTGAATTCAACGTACTTACACAAGAAATAGGAATATTGAACGTATCACCTAAACTGCACCAATCAGTGCCGTCCCACTTTGCAATATAGGAAGTGAAAATACCTCCTGCGTAACAAAAATAGCCGACGGCATAAAGTGAATTATTAAATGTATTTAAATCAAATATCTGACCATTACCGCTGCCAACACCAATTACTCCTCCGCCTACATCAGATAATACGCTGCCATTCCACTTTGTAATATAATTTCCTGCGTTTCCAGACGCAGCTGTAAATGCCCCGCCTATATACAGTTCATTATTGAAAATTTCAAAACTGGAAACTTCATCCATGCCCCCGTGAAATCCCCCTCCCACGCCTCTCCATTGAGTGCCATCCCAACGGGCAATGTTCATCACGTTTGACGCGCTGTCGCCAAATGAACCTCCGACATACAGTTCCCCGTTGTACGACGTTATAGCAGAAATTGCATAGCAATAGCTAAATGGAAAACCACTAATGTCTGTCCAGGTTGTGCCATCGTATTTGGCCAAACCGTTTGATGCAACGCCGCCAATAGAGGTGAAATGTCCGCCAACGTAAAGTTCCCCGTTGTACACGTGCATTGACCATACCGGTTGATTTGCGAAAAGTCCGGTGGTGTCCCAAGCCGTGCCATTCCATTTTGACAATCGCAGTGACGGCGAAATTCCTCCGGCGTAAATTGTATCATTGAAACGAACAATGGCTCTCGCTGCTCCAGATGGATAGGAACCTAAAGTATCCAATGTACTGCCATCATAGACTAACATACCCGTTCCACTTGTCCCTCCGCCCGCCACGTACAAAAGATCGCTCACGGTGTCTTCATACATAGCATTGACCCAATACTGATATACCGAAGGTGTCACTGATTCCCAATGCGGATTCTGTGCTTTGATGCCGGAAGACATCAAAGCACAGAAAACACACATTGAAAAAATTACTATTCTCATCATTGCTTAATTACTTTCTGCGAAGTCATTCCATTGTCGTCCTTGAGAACAATGAAATAAACTCCGGTTGCCTGTTCACTCAAATTTAGTGAAACGGACTGACTTTGTCCTCCCCCATAATCCGCAGGTCATAATATCAATGCAAGAAAATCCGCAAGCCGTTAGTGTTCGGAGTTAAGACCCATGAGTCGGTTTATCGCTTTTCAGAAAAATTCCGAAGTCTCAGAGCGCCATTATTGGATTAATAGTTTTCCCGTAGCTACGACCTGCTCGGTTTGCTCTATCCGGTAAAAATACATTCCGGCAGAAAATTCACCCGCTGGAAATTCAACGTTTGTGTCTGACGTTTCCTTTCGCCAAATTTCACGTCCTAGTTGATCGGTGATAATAATACTACGTCGCGCGGAATAATCACCTGAGAACTGAAAAGTTGTGATGGTAGAGGATTAGGAAACACGGAAACCTGAATTCCCAGAGTTGGATTATCTTCAACATTCAAAAGTGGGCCGCCAGCATTGGTGGTTTTGTAAATCATATCGTTCCAACTAACGGCGTAAGCAACTGAGTCACTTGGCGCACTAATGTCAAGGAACCATGGCGAAAAAACACCATGATTCACTTGCTGGGGTAACCATGTTGCGCCTCCATCAACACTCGAAAACATTTGCAGATCATCATATGGAGTCCCTTGACCTCCTGCATAGCCTCGACCTCCGGGTGCGAATGTAATTACTTGAAAGTTGAAAATATTAAAGAAACTCTGCGACGACCAAGTTTGCCCACCATCTATTGTGGTTGCAATAGAACCATAATTGCCCCATTGACCGCCAACCCCGTTTCCGGCAGCGTAGCCCTTCATAGCATCAAGAAAAAACACGTCACGCGCATCGCAGGTGTTTGGAAACATAGTCGCTTCCTGCACCCATGTTGCACCGGCATCAACTGTTTTGTACACAAAACCAGAAGTGATAACGCAGCCCGTATCTGTACTTGAAAAGTGAATTGAATGACCTCCGATGGCATTACCAGCCGTATCCTCTACCTGCGTCCAAGTTTGTCCACCATCTATCGTCATGATTACGATGTGTGGCCCAACTGAAGTACAACTGAAATATCCCGTATCTCTACTGGTGAAGAAACACGAAAGCCACGGTATATTGCCAAACGGTTGCGCGAGATAAGACCAAGTATCTCCGCTATCGGTTGTTTTTAATATAATTCCACCGGTACCACCAATGTAAGCTGTACTCGAATCAACAAAATGAACACAGTTTAGAGCTTCGGAATTATTAGTGTACGTGGTATCCCAACTACTTCCCCCATTGACAAGCGGTTTCAATTCGTAAGTTTTCTGTATACAACGACTCTCCACCACTCGCAACACGACTCTGGATAGAGTCCACTTGTCAGACCGAGCGGAGCCGAGGTGACAAGTCGGAAGTGTTCAGCCCGGGATCGCAGGCGTGTGAACACGAGCGCCCATTAGCACATCAGCAAATTAGCACATCAGCACATTAAAACACGATCACAAACTCCGTCCCGCCGTCCTTCACACTGTGCACCGATATTTTTCCACCCAGGCTTTCCACTTGTGTCTTCACCATAAAAAGTCCCATGCCTTTTCCTTCAGCATGCGTGTGAAACCTGCGGTAAAGTCCGAATACTTCGTGACCGTGATTTTTTAAATCGATTCCCAGCCCGTTATCCCTGAAACGAATAGTCGTGCGCTCAGCCGTGCGCGAAGCATTGACCGTGATAAACGGGTTGAGCTCCGGGTGACGGTATTTGATACTGTTTGAAATCAGGTTGTGGAAAATACTGTGGATATAACTTTTCACGGCCGGTATGTCCGGTACTGCGGTGAAATCACACTCGATGGCTACGTTGTCTCTCATGATCATGTCGCTGATGCCCACTTTAATGTCTTCAACAACGTCTGCAAGGTTTACATTTTCCTTGATCTCAGAAATCGATTTTTTCTTATTCAGGATCGAGTTCAGGTCATGTGTAACCGAATCCAGTTTTTTCGAAGCCTGGAGCAGGAGTTCCACGCAGCGGTCAAACTCGGGCGTACCCGGTGTTTCTTTGCGCAGCAGGGTAGTGAGGCCAACAATATTTGCGGCCGGACTTCTCAGGTTGTGCGTAACAATGTAATTAAACTGTTCAAGATCTTTATTGTGACGTACCAAATCCTCAATGATATGCGCACGATCGTATTCAGCCTGCTTGGAAACAGTAACGTCCCTTGCAGCCAGCTGTACACCAATCCGGTTTGAATTGTCGTCATACACCGGGTTGATCCGGATCAGGAAATAACTAACGGTGTTGTTCGCGTCGTTATCAATGTACGTTGTTTCAAAATCGTTTAGTTTTCCATCGAGAACAGCACGCGCGGCCTTAAGAAGTTCTCCAAGTCCCGGGTTATTTGTTTCCACGCTGAATCCAGGTTTCACTTCCACTCCAAATTCAGATGCAGCCCATTGCTGCGCCATGTTGTTACAGGCCTGCACGTGCATCGTTGCATCGAAAAGCACGAAAGCCATATCGGTATTGTTGAAGATCGTCAGCAGGTTTGCTTCCGATTGTTTCAACGCTTCCCGCGAACGGCGGGCGTCTGTGATATTACTGACCAGGAACATCACACGACCGTTTCCGGGTTCCTTACCGGAGGAAATCGGAAACATACGGATGGAGAACCATTCCTTATTCCCTGGCGCAACTTCACGGCTTACTTCATACGTGTGTGTAGTTTTCGCGCCGCAAACCTCGCGGACGAGTTCCAGGGGCCGCATTTCACGTTCGTGGTTGTACATCCATTCCACGTCATCAATGGTAGTCTCGTGCAGTTCCGGCTCAAGACATCCGATCATGATACAGAGACGCTGGTTAGCCATTAACCATTTTCCACCGCAGCTTACGATGCCCACCCCATTATCGGAATGAGCGAACGCTCCGTGAAAAGCGGACTCCACAAATTCATTGGTGTCATTAATGGTATCACTGGCCTGCAGGTATGCCGCCTGGCTGATAGAAAGCGACCCGGCTTTTTTTCGGGCCCCTGTTTTCTCTTGCGGAATCACTTCGCAATAAAGAGCATTCGTTGCACTGTTGTCTTTGCCTGACGTGCAGTTAAATTTTGCCGGGAAAGTAGTCCCGGTTTTCGTGGCAGCGGTAGTTGACATTGTATAGGGTCTGGCTTTTTTTTGTGATGAGTTTCCACCGCGGAGGAAAGCAGCCAACGCTTTACGCTCTTCGGGAGTATCAATCAGCACACCAATCGCTTTTCCTTTCAGTTCCTTTATCGTGTATCCGTAAACGGTGCACGCTGCAGGATTCATGTCCACAATTTTCAACTGCGCATTCAGTTTGAAAACCGGGTTTTGTGAAAGGTCATCGCTTAGATGCTTCTCACGAACGATCGCAGCATGGCCGGAACGCTTCTTCAGTGAAGATGCGGAACGCTGAATTTTCTGCTTTCTGCCGGTCCCGGGGACTCCTTTCGGAGGGGAGGCATTGGCAGGTTTCAACGGTTTCTTTTTCCCGTACAAACCAGGCTTAGAGTCTTTCATGTTTCAACTATATCGGGGGAGACAAGTTAAAATGATACGGAACAAATTTAGTTCAGGTTTGTATCACCGGTTTGTCAAAACCAAGTAGAACCTTACACCGCAACGAAAAAAACTCAAAATGCTGCTTCGGAAATCGAAAAATGTGCGTTTCATCGATTTTGTCCGCCGATTGTCCAGGTTGCCGCGTAAAGCATGAAAGAAAGGTCAACCTGCTCCCTACCCCCCAGGTTTATCAGTTTTCGGCGACCCGTACAATTTGTGCCGAATCCTTACACGTGCAATTCATCAGGTGCGGTTGGTTTAGATGCCGGAAACGCCCGGGGTACGTTTGTGTCATAATAATACACGCCATGAAACAAACATCAACTCACACACAAAAAGGTTCAGCAACTCTCCGCAAAGGATTCCTTGCAACAATCTTGTTCTTCGCAATCATTCAACTGAATGCTGCAGATTACTATTGGGTTGCTTCTGCGCCCGCAACGTGGCACGATGCAACCAACTGGTCAACAGTATCAGGTGGAACAGGTGGAGACGGAACTCCGGGAATTGCCGATATCGCTGTATTCAATGCCGGCGGAACTGGAGACTGTATGATCTCTTCAGACATTATGGTTGATGGGTTTCATATCCTCCAGGGTTATTCAGGAAGTATAAACCTGGTTGGCTCACCCATTGCGACAATCACCAACAGCGGGTTCATCCAGCAGGACGGATCGTTTTACGGTGCAAGCGCATTCATCGAAGTGCTTTCACGCTTTACACAAACCGGAGGAACGTTTATTTCAACAGACGACCAGTTGCGCATCGGCGGACAGTATAATTGGAATGACACCATCTTCAAACAAACCGGTGGAATGTTCTTCGCGAATTACGGAGTGGTTGCATTCTGCCCCGATGGAGTATGCAGCGCGTTGCAGTTCGTTGTTGCAGTAAATGCCGGAACCAATTTCAGCAAAGTACTGATCGAAGCACAATCTACCTGTTCACCGGGAACTCCTTCATCACTCGTAGTTGCAAACGGACAAACACTGAACACCATCAGTGAACTTCACCATGCCGATGGTTTGGTTGAAGGACAGTGGTCGTGCGAAGGTGAGCTGTACGTACACAATGGTGCCGATGGCGGAAACGGTTCTATCTCTATGCGTGGTTCCCTTTACCAGCGTTACTACCGTTTCGGTTCTAACGGTTCTACCTGCGGATTAGTGATCAGCAAACCTGCGGGACAAGTTGAGCCTGCTGTTGGAACAAGTGATTTCGCTGTGAATTCGTTCACGCTGATCAATGGTTCGTTCAAAATGCCGTCCGACACTTTCCTCATTGAAGGCATGCATTCTGCAGCCGACACTGTATTTGCTCATTTCAACGGAACCCTTGATCACAACGAAGGCTGGACCGTGTTTGCTTGCTACGATCCAACTTCTTCACCTGTTTCTGCACGTGTTTACGGTCACAGTGTTTCTTTGTACAATGTTGCGTTCGTTGGTGCACCATCTGCGGGCTTGTTCACGATGGAAATTGCCGCAACCGACAGCTTCCGCGTTGAAAATTTACTTGTCCTTGCTAACGGAGCGCTCACCGGTTCACCGGTAATCTGCGAAGGCGATGTTACCGTACTTGCAGGATTCCAGGATTTTTCTTCCACACTGGTTTTCTTCGGAAAAGATCCACAGGTTGTGAACGCAAGCGGAAATCCATCAGCGTTCAACGGCAATATCGTTTTGAACAAAGAACTCGACCAGGTAACATTGCTTTCATCGCTGGTGCTTGATCAGCCTTCACAAAATCTTCAGTTTGCCGAAGGAAATCTTCGTACAAGCTCTTCCGCTGTGCTGGAGATACACGACTTCGTACTGTTGACCGGTATGCACGATTCTTCACACGTTGTTGGTCCGGTTACCAAAAATGGCAGCCAGGCATTTACATTTCCAACAGGTAATGGTTTCGTATACGCTCCCATTGCTATTTCCGGAACCACTGATGCAAACTCATCGTACACCTGTGAATACATTCTTTCGTTCATCGCGCCCTCCTCTTCAGGTCAGCCGGTGAACGCCCCCCTTGCCGTTGTTTCTGATTGTGAACAATGGAACCTCGTTCAGAACAGCGGAACTGATTCTGTGTATGTTACGCTGAGCTGGGAATCGGCACGCAGCTGTGCAGTAGCTACATTGCTGGACATTGACGTGGCTTACAACGCTACAAACACCTGGAATTCGCTGGGCGCTTCGTCCCCGGTTGGAACCTCTGCTGCAGGCAATGTAACTACGGCAACCGCGTTTCAGCCCAATGGAACCCTCACGCTCGGAAGCGTTTTAACTACTTCTATTGCGAATCCGGAAATCGCAGGAAATGCAATGTCGGTTTACCCGAACCCATTCACAACATCGTTCGTGGTGAATGCAACTGAAGAAGTAAACCTGATCATTATAGATGCTGCCGGCCGTGTGGTCCTCGAGCAATCTTGCCGCGAAGGGCAGAACACGATCAATACCGGGCAGCTGGCTGCCGGGGTGTATACAGTACGTTTACTTGGAAGCAGTTACGACCAAAGTTCACGCATGGTGAAGCTGTAAGAAAAAGAGGACGAGGGGTGTCTGGCAATCGTCCTGTATCCACCGATAATCACATGAATAGCGCAAGCAAACGAAAAGGCGGCTGAATACTTAAACCATTTTTAATATATTTGATAAAGCCCCCCGGTAAGAATGATCACACCCGCCCCTGCTACTGCTCATAAAATTGTGATGTTGGTTGATGATAATGAAATCGACAACTACATCAATGAAAAAATCATTAAAGGCAGTTGCTTTTCGGATATCGTGTACGTAAACACGAGCAGTACCAGCGCCATTGAATTTCTCAGGAACCTTTCCTTTAACAAGGAACTTCGCAAAGATCACTTGCCTTCGGTGCTTTTCCTGGATATCAACATGCCTATCCTCGATGGTTTCCAGTTTCTGGAAGAGTTTGAAAAACTGGACGAGGACATCAAGTCGTTCGTTAAGGTTGCCATTCTTACCAGTTCCATTGATCCTGCCGATCTCGAGCGTTCCCACAAATACGGCGCAGTGTGCCGGTTCCTCAATAAACCACTGACCGAAGAGAGTCTCAAGACACTCTGAGTTCGGTAATGTCTCTCCATAGGAGTCCTTCGGACAGTTTGATCAGCTAATGTTGTTTACACGGCGCGACAAGCTCAGCACGGGCCTCATTTAACCACATAGAGACATAGGATACATAGGGATAGACTTGGCGAAGTGCACATAGGGAGGAAAAAATTGCCTTTGGCAATTGGAGCCTGATGTGAACTTAGTTCTTACTAACCCGATAATCTATGTGATCTATGTAGCTATGTGGTTTTAAAAACCGAGTCCACCGTGTAAAAGACATTACCCCAGAGTTCCAACAAATCTTCCCGGATTCTTACACCTGTAAATCGCGTGCCTCTTCTGGCGTGCAGATGGCTGTGCGCAGGAATACATTTGTATCATGTAAATCACCAATGAAAAAGTGATTCACAGTTCAACCCCAAAACAAACCCCGGGCCCTCTGCCACAAATGGTAGCCCCGGAAAAACGAAAAGAACATGATACGTTTACGCCAACTGACAATTCCCGAAGACACGATGCTAAAACCACGTAAAGTTTCTGCACAGCAGGAAATCATTTCACGGGAACTCAACATCCGGAGTCTCGTACTCGACCAGGTTGCATTGAACATGTATTGCGACATCGACGGAACAATTATTCACGTCAACGATCTCTGTTGTTCCATGCTGAATGTTTCCCGGTTTGAAATCATTGGTAAACCGCTGCACCGGATTCTTTCAGGCCATCTCGGTTCCAACACCATCATGTCCATGCTTCAGCATGCTGATGCAAACGGCAACTGGAAAGGGTTCCTGTCGGTAAAAAGCAAGAACGAACAGTTTACAGCGGGATACGCAGTGATCTGCCCGATCCGCGACGAACACAACATAACCACGCGTTTTATTATCGCGCTGGATTCGGCACGCACACCGGAGATGAATGCATTCCCGGTAACGCAAAGCCAGATCGACCTGGTGTACAATATTTCCCGCGCACACAAAGTGCAGAAAGTGTTTTACCAGTCGTCGGAAGAACTGGAAAAAGAGCACGAAAAAACACAGCTCATTTTCCGTTCGGCACACCCGATCAGCGGCGATGTATACTGGATGCGCAAGAACCACAACCAGTTGAACATCATTTTTGGTGACGCTACCGGTAAAGGTGTTCCCGCTGCATTTATTTCTGTCGCTGTAACTGCGTGGATTGTTTCCAATCCGCAGATCTTAAGCCAGTCGCCGAAAAAAACAGCTTCGCAGATCAATGATTTCATTTGCACGCTGCTGAAAAAAGATACGCGCGATTCGGTGAGCGAAAGCATTGACATGGCCGTTGCAAAAATTGACCTGGATGCAAAAATCCTTCGCCTCACTTCAGCAAAAACACGCGTGATGATCCTTCGCCAGGGCGAATTGATTTTAACCATGCAGGATAAAACAAGCATTGGTGAAACCACGTACAACAGTTCAATGTCTACTTCACAGGTGATTTCCCTGGAAGACGGCGACCGCGTTGTTTTTCTTACCGACGGTATGGTGGATCAGCTCGACCAGAGCGGGAAACGTTTCGGATCGGCGAATTTCAAAGCCATTCTTCGCAAGTCTGCCCAGTTACCGCTTGAGCAGCAGCGCAATTACATCCGCGAACAAATCGAAAAGTTCAGAGGCGATACCGCTCAAACGGATGACATGACGCTCCTGATGATTGAGATCTGAGACGGGCAACAGATTGCGGATTTTTTTACCACAGAGATCATAGAGGTATTTACTTTCCTGTTGATGATCGATAAAATTTCACCGCAGAGACGCTGAGGCGCAGAGATCAGGACTTAAAAAGGTTGCAATGACCACAGAGTAGTGCCTCCGTGATCATAGCAGGCTCACAAGCAATGTGCTCCGCGTCTCAGCGCCTCCGCGGTGATTTCAAATCAACACAAATCGCGCAGTGGGTCAATTTTGAATTTTACCTCAACTGTATTTCTTGTTGATTAGTGATAAAATTTCACCGCTGAGACGCTGAGGCGCAGAGATCAGGACTTAAAAAGGTTGCAATGACCGCAGAGTAGTGCCTACGCGATCATAGCAGGCTCACAAGCAATGTGCTCCGCGTCTCAGCGCCTCCGCGGTGATTTCAAATCAACACAAATCGCGAAGCGG
>Ga0193752_1000769_pt1 | contig 29123 bp, 24 predicted proteins | sample H1c1metaG_FD_144924 | JGI IMG/M metagenome (GOLD analysis project Ga0193752, IMG submission 144924) | Soil microbial communities from a riparian zone of the East river system, Colorado, United States - H1c1 | ecosystem: Environmental > Terrestrial > Soil > Riparian zone | place: USA: East River...
CCCCCGAGACGCCTGTGAATCAACAGGGTTGTGAGCCTGCGCCCTAGTACGACGCATGCAATTGCCATGTGGCTCCAGCAGCCGCCTCGATGCCACAAGCCGTCTGGTTTGTGGCATCGCAGCGGCTGTAGTCAGCAATCGGGCGCGGTCGCAGTTCCGCCGGGACCCGTGTCGACGCCTGGCGTGAAGTCAGCCGTTAGGTCCGCATCGCCCGGCGACGTGCCCACCGTCGCAGCAGTGTTGCTGTTCTTTCCATCACACTGGAAGACGTCGGGCGCCGCATCGCCCTGCAACGTGTCGTTGCCGTCGCCCCCGACTAGCGTGTCTCCGAGATCCGTGCCCGTACCTCCGCCGCCGTAGAGGAAGTCGTTGCCCGCACCGCCGTAGACTGCATCCGCGCCCGCTTCACCGTACAACACGTCGTTGCCGGCTCCGCCCACCACAATGTCGTCGCCAGGGCCTCCGCGTAGCAGGTTCACGCGACTATCACCGACGAGCAGATCGTTGCCCGAACCTCCGAACACTTGCCCACATTGCACGTTGTCGTGTTCTGCCCCGACTGCGCTCCAACCCATAGCGCTGACGCCACCCGCGAACGTACCCACTGAGGTGTCGTCGATCGCCACCGAGCTCGGACTGAGCGCCTTGAGAACCGCGTACGATCCGTCGTCAGTCGCGGCGCCAGTCATATGTGTGAGCGTGAGCGTGTGTCCGAGCCAGTTCGATGCGTGATTCAAGCCGGTCACACCGCCGGTCGCGCGTTTGACAGTCAGCGTTGCGGCAGCAGTTCCCGCAGCAGGATTCGTCGTGGTGTCGGGGCGCAACTCGGAATAGTTGCAAGTGTCTGACGCCGAGGCGAAGCCCGCGGACACCCCGATGTCGATCTTCACTGCGCTCGCACCCAGATACTTCACGATCTGAAACGCACCGTTTTCGCTTCCCACAGTGCAGCCGGAAAGCGTGATCGTGTTGCCGACCGACGCCGAGGTGAAGCCAGCTCCACTGAGTGTCACCACGCTGATTCCGGCACCGGGCGCTACCGTCGCAGCGCCAGTCCCAGTGTTCGTGACCGCCAACTCACCGTCGTTTGCATCCGTAGCTGCTGTCGTGCCACAACCGGATGCACACACCGTAACGGAGACCGGCGTCGTGCGGAGACGATAGTCCATCTGCGACAGCGCGCCGATGCATGTGTCATCTCCAGCTTGCCCATCGAACACATCGTTGGTGGTGCCCCCTGTAAACGAATCGTCGCCGGGCCCACCCAACACTTTGTGCACGAGCGTACTCGCAGCGCCGATCGCGATCGAGTCGTCTCCCGTACCGAGCTTGATGGTGAGCACTTTGTCACTGATGTGCGCTCCGTCGCCGCTCGCTTCGCCGGACAAGCCGCCGGTGTCCGTTGCAGCATTTGTCGCAGTCAGCGTTCGACTCAAGTTGACACTGACACTGCCTGTCCGCGCGCTGTAGTCGAGAGTGTCATTGCCTTCCAGCGTGGTCGTACAGGCTTGTGCGATCACGTCTGCACCAGCGGGTGCAGTTCCCATGTCATAGATGTCGTCGCCCGCGCACCCATTCAGCGTGTCAGCGTCCGGTCCGCCGTTCAGCCGATCGGCTGCGAGGCCACCGATGAGCGTGTCGAGCCCATCGCCACCGTAGAGCTTCAACGGATTCGGATACGCAGTGCCGACGTTCGCCGTACCAGATCCATCGAGTCGATCATCGCCGGGACCCGAAATGATCACGGCGTTCGAGATGTTCTTGAACGTCACGTCGACAATCGTGTCCAGAGTCACCGTGACGCCGCCGGTCCCGCCAGCCTGCGTCGTGGGCGTCCCGGTCTTCGCGTTCACATTCAGCGCGTTCACGGCTGCTGCGCCGGTGCCTGTTCCCGCTCCGATCGAAAAGTCATCGATGCCTTCGGAGCCGCGAACCTTCAGCGTATTCAGCGCACCGGTATCGCCCGCCAACGTGAAGTCGACTTTGACGCCGGGCACCGCGCCTACGCCGAGCAGAAAGAGCCCGTTGATGTAGTCCAGAATGACTGTGCGTCCCTGAGTACGCGTACCGCCTATGTCCGCGTTGATCTGGACTGTCGCGGTGGATGCGATCTGACAGGGTGTGTTCGTATCGGTCGCTCCGCTGAAGACGTGACCATTCAGCACGACCATCGAATCACTCGGCCGCAGCGAGAGGAATGCGGATTCGCCGTCCTTCACTGTAACGGTCATGAGAGTGCTCGTGAGCGAGCATCCCGCGGCGAGCAGAGGCGGCTTGGCCAGGCCCACGTCTTCGAACTCTCCGACCGGAGTTGCGATGCTACAGGTTGGCAATAGGACGATCAGAACCGTGGCGACCAGCAGTTTGGATTGGACCGTGCGTTCCATGTTGATCTCTCGCCTGACTTCGCGGTGCGCACTGGCCTCGCTCGGTGGATCTGAAAACATACGCTCGATGGCGGGAGGATTCCTCCGCGGCTGCGTTTCTCGCGTGAGGTTGGTGCGCTGGTGTGGATTTCTGGAGGCGTGGACTTGGCCGCGCGCACGTATCCGCAGCAGCGTGATCGCCTCCTGCTACTATCCGCGGCCATGCAAGACGTCGACATCGCGACGATCGGCGAAGACATCGCCCTCTTCGAAGCCCTTCGCACCACTCGTGCTATCCGACGCCTCAAGCCGGATCCCGTTCCCTTCGCACTCATTCGCAAGGTGTGTGAAGCCGGCACCTTCGCGCCGAGCGGTGGCAATCGCCAACCCTGGCACTTCATCGCCGTGACCGATGCTGAGCGACGCGCGTTCATCGCCGAACGTTATCGAACCGCATTCACCGCATACATCGCGCCGGCGATCGAGGCCGCGAAGGCTCCAGACTTCCCGGAAGCCAAACGCAAGAACATGCAGGCGGCGATCCACCTCGCTGAACATTTGCACGAAGCGCCAGTCCAGCTCTTCGTCGCGGGCTGGACGCGGCGCGGCCGCGAACAAAGTCAGGCGTTGTTCCCGTGCATTCAAAACATCTTGCTGGCATGTCGCGCGGTCGGTCTCGGAGCGTCGCTCACCACGGTGCATCGCGTATTCGGTCAGGAAATCGACGCGTATTTGGGGTTGCCGGAAGGAATCCCCACCGCGGCATTACTGCCGATCGGTTGGCCCCTGGGCCGCTACGGTCGCGTGAATCGAAAACCAGTCGACGAGCGTTTGTTCATCGATCGCTTCGACCCTGAACGCGAACGAGCTTCGAGCGAGGCGTAAAATACTGGTGCGTGCTTCAGCGCCCGTGATAACGCTCGCGCGATGCACTTACTTCAGTACCGTGCCGGAACCGAGGCGCTCTCCGTGCTTCGCAAGCACGGCGGCTTGCCGCTCGCCGACGTCGAAGCGCTCGTGTTGCCCGCGATCGGCCCCAAGTGGCTCATCCTTTCGGGATTCGATCGCGCACTGATTCGGGCCGGTTGGCTCGAACCCAACCAGTCCCAGCGCTTACTCCTGTTCGGAGCATCGGCGGGAGCCTGGCGCGCAGTTGCGCTTGCCGCCGGCGACCCGCTGCGCGCTCACGAGCGGTTGCTCGAGGCGTATTGCGCGCAGCGCTTCACGCATGCCGATGACCCGGCAGCCATCAGCGGCGCGTATCGCTCGTTGCTGCGCGCTGCGTTCACGGAGGCCGACTTCGCGGCAGCCGTGTCTCACGCTCGAATCGATCTCGCGATCGCGACCGTGCGCGCATACGGACCGCTCGCCGCATTGGAGCAGCGCCGCGTTCGCGCCACGCTGCTCGGTCTCGCCGCGCTACTCAACACGCTCAGTCCACGTAGCCAAGCGCTGTTCTACGAACGTGTGGTCTTCGCAACTAGCCTGGCCGCGCGGCATCCGATGTTGGGCGCACCACACGGAACTCTCGCACCGCTGCGTGCGGACAACCTGCTCGACGTCGCGCTCGCGAGCGGCACCGTGCCGATCTTCATGCAGTTCGTGCGTGAGATCGCAGGCGCTCCCGCGGGCGCCTATTTGGACGGCGGCTTCAGCGACTACCACTTGAATCGACCTGCAGCTGGAAGCGGCATCACGGTCTTGTTTCTGCATCAGCGGCGGATCATCCCGAGCTGGCTCGACAAGTTCGTACCGTGGCGAAAGCTCGACCGGCGCGCGCTCGATCGCCTGCTATTGGTCTACCCCGATCCGGCGTTCGTCCGAGCGCTCCCCGGCGGTGAAATTCCCACGCGCGACGATTTCCAGCGTTTCGTGCACGAACCTGAGCAGCGCATCGAGCGCTGGCGAACCGCTGCGGCTCAGAGCGGGGAGCTCGGCGAAGCATTCATCCGCGATGTGAGCGACGGAACGCTAGCCAAACGGGCCGTCGCGTTCTGACACGCGGCCTGGATTCGCGGGCATAGCTGATACGAGCTGACCGGACGTGACATGACAGAACCATCGGAGTAGCGAGTGGCATACGTGCGGTGAAGTGCATACCTTCGGATCGCCTAGCCTCACGAAAATGCCAAGTCCATTCCTAGGCGCCGCCACGTAGGATCAGTGGGTGGCAGGACAATCTCGGGCCCCGGCCGAAGCTGAATCCAACGCTTCAGTCGAGATCATCGCAGGCCGCTACCGCAAGCTGCGTGAGCTCGGCGGCGGCGGCATGGCCGTGGTCTACGAAGTCGTAGACAGCTCGAACGGGCGCCGCGTGGCGCTGAAACGGCCGCGTTCCGAGGGCAGCCCAGAACATCGCAAGCGCATCGCGGACTTGTTCGCGCGCGAGTTCCACACGCTGACTCAGCTCGCGCATCCACGCATCGTCGAAGTCTACGACTATCGCGTGGACGAACACGGACCTTACTACACGATGGAGATTCTCGACGGCGGAGACTTGCAAGAGCTGACGCCCGTCGACTATCGCCGCGCCTGCTCGATCGCGAGCGACGTGTGTTCGGCCCTGTCACTACTGCACTCGCGCCGCATCATCCACCGCGACGTGAGTCCTCGCAACATTCGCTGTACGAGCGACGGGCTCGCGAAGCTGATCGACTTCGGCGCGATGACACACATGGGTCCCAGCAAAGACCTCGTGGGTACACCCGTGTACTGCGCGCCCGAGATCCTCAATCTACAAGCGCTCGATGCTCGCACGGATCTGTATGCGCTGGGTGCCAGCTTGTATTACGCGCTGACTGGGCATCACGCCTATCCCGTGCGCGATTTCGCAAGCCTACCGAATGCCTGGCGCTTCGGTCTGGCCCGCCCGTCGGAGGTGGTATCCGGTATTCCCGAAGCGTTGGACGCACTGGTTTTGGATCTGCTGCAGCTTCAGCCCGACGATCGTCCCAGCAATGCCGCCGAGGTGATGGCGCGGCTGAGCGCGATCGCCGGAACGCGTATCGACGAGCAGCTGTTGGTCGCACAAGCATACTTGGCGACTCCGGCTTTCGTCGGCCGCGACGAAGAGCTCAACCGGATCAAAGCCAGGACCATGCGTGCGATGCGCAAACGTGGCACGGCGATGCTGATCGAAGGTGCCGCGGGTTCGGGTCGCACCCGGCTTCTCGAAGCGATTCTACTCGATAGCAAGTTGCTGGGTATGACTGTCGTACGGGCGGACGCAAACGACGGCGAAGTCGACTACGGCGTCGTCCGACGTCTGTTGATTCAACTGCAGCAGGTCGTCCCCGATGCTCTGCGTGAGGCGGCCGAGCCGATGTTGGCCGTGCTCGGCCACATCGCGCCGGAGTTGAGCGTTGGACGCGATCTGACTCTGGTCGCGCCTTCTGATCTGGGCGCGCTGCGACCGCAATTGCAGAACGCAGTGCGGCAGGTGCTATTGGGTGTCTCGAAAGCGACGCCGCTCTTACTCGCAATCGACGACTTGCACGCCATCGACGAGCCGTCCACAGCCGCGATCGGCCTGATCGCTCAGCAGGTGCAGCAGGAGTCGCTCGTGATCTTGGCCACGACCATCCGCGACGCGACACCCAATGCAGTTTCGGCCTTCAAGCTGTTCAGTAACGCAGCGAGGAGGGTGCAGCTCCCAAACCTGACGCAAGCTGAAGCGCAGAGTTTACTGACATCGGTGTTCGGCGCGAGCCACACGCTCAAGGCGCTCACGCAACGCTTGCATGCACTGTCTGGTGGAAGTCCACGCGACCTGATGCGGTTGGCGCAGCATTTAGTCGACAGTCGGCGCGCGCGCTACGAAGCGGGTACGTGGTCGTTGCAGGCAGACCTGGATGCGACCGAGCTCCCCGCGAGCGTGTCGCAGATGTTGTCTAGTCGGCTCCGACAGTTGGCGGGCCCAACAGTCGACTTGGCACGTGCACTGGCATTGTGTCCCGAAAAGAGTTTCAGCTTCGAAGAGTGCCAACAGTTGTCGGAACGCGAAGAAGCCGGTGCGGTGCTGGCAGACATCGAACAACTCACGCAAGCCGAAGTGCTGCGTGCGCTCGGCGATCGCGCTGTGCTCTCGGACCGAGCCTGGGTGCCGTTGCTCTGCGCCGGGCTCTCGCCGGAGCGTGAACGTGCGCTGCATCTGCGGCTCGCGAGCGTGTTCGAGACGCGCGAAGCGGAGGTCTTTCGGCACGCACAGCATCTGTTGCGTGCGGGTGAGGTCGAACGCGCGCTCGATCGGTTCGTCGGCCACGCCGTCGCATCGCGGGCGTTGACAGATCGCAATCCCGAGGCGTTCCATCAGTTGCTGCTCGCGCTGCCGGAAGACTGGTTCGAGAGTTACGAGCAGGTGCTGCAACAATTGCGCGAGCGACAGCGGCCGAAGAGCGACGAGTTTGCGATCCGCATGCGCGTGTCCGGCATGGCTTCGATCGCCGGCGTCGGTCCACAGCATATGAACGTGCTGATGCTTCAGCTCAAAGATGCGTGCGGATTGACGGACTGGGAGCAATTGGATCCTGCGCTCGACCCCGCAGCACGCCTTCAGCGCGCGTTCGGACAAGCGCAGGCGCGTTACACCGGCAGCGCGGAACGGGAGCGCTTCACCGATCCGGTGACTGCCATCCGAGAGCTCGCCACTTCGATCCGCGGCGTGATGGGCTTCGCAGCTATCTCGCTGGACTTGCGAGCAGCCCAGAGCGTGCCTTCGCTTCGGCCGCTGTTTGTGATCGCGCCCGCGCTCGTGCTGAGTGAGCAACTCGTGCAGGGTGTCCAAGCGCGGCTCGCAGGCCGAATCGATCGCGCACGCGAGATCTATCGAGCATTGCTGGAGGGGCTCGCCGTGCCCGAAAGCACCGGCCTCCCACCGACCTACGTGGAGTACACGCGCCTGATCGTCATGAACGGGCTCGCGGTGCTCGATGCCAGCTGCGGTCTGCCGTGCCTCGACGCAGCCGATCAGATCGAAACGCATCCGACGCTGCAGAGTAACGCCTGGCTGGTTCGCATGGTTCACCACCTGTGGCAAGGCAACAGCCACGAAGCGGAGCGCTGTCGGAAGCAGTTCGAAGTGGCGCGCGTCCAAAACAGCGCCTCGCAAACCTACGAGAGCACGCATCTGCCGTGGCAAGTCATCGCGTTCGCGGCGATGGACGACCGGACTCGTCTGAAGCAGAGCCTGGATGAAGTGGCGCCACTCGCGGTGCAGTATCCGTCCTTCAACGTGTTGCTCGCCTACGGTCAGGCGGAGTACCAACGCATCCGCGGCGATAGCGCCGGCGCCAGGGTCATCCTCGCGGAGTTGCTGCGCAGCTGGGACGCAGGTACACACCAGATTTGGGCGCAGCTGGCAGCGGCGCACGTCCGTGCGATCGATGCGGGTGGCGACGCCGCTGCTGCAGTCGAACAGGGGAGAGTATACATCGCAGCGGCCGCGCGTGCGGAGCTCGGCGCGAGCATGTCCCGCTGGATCTCGCTCGCACTGTGCGTTGCGGAGGCCAAGCTGAAGCAAGCGGAGGCTGTGCAGACCGCCGACGAGATCGTCGAGCGCTGTCTGGAAGGCGGAGCGAGTGGACTCATCCTCGGCCTTGCCTACGAAGCGCGCGCACGGGTCGCAGTGCTCCTCGACGACGCCGCTGGTTACGATCGTCACCTCGCGCTGTGCGAAGAAGAGTTTGCGAAGGCAGCGAATTCTGCGCTGTCCGCCAAACTTCAAAAACTGAGACGCGATGCGCAACGGCGGAAGATTGCCTCACAAGCACCGATGCTCGATGCCGCACAGCGCAGTGTCGCGGCGAGCATCGTCAAATCGCGGCTCGGCGCATGCAACGACGCAAACTCACGCGCGCACGCGATCCTCAACCTGCTTGCGCAGCACAGCGGTGCCACGGCGGGCTACCTGTATTTGATGCGTAAGGATGGGCTCAGCTGGGTTGCCAGCCTCGGGCCAAGCGAGCCGAGCGACGCATTGCACACGATGGCGCGCGAGTACGTTCTCGCCGAGACTCAGAGTGGCGAACAAATCACCGGCGCTTCACAGCTTTCGGTCGTCACGCAATGGACGGCGTTCGGCGAAACCAGCTACCGCCCCGTGCTCTTGAGTCACTACAACGAGGCCGGCTGCGTGATCAGCGGCTTGGCTGTCTTCGTCGTCGAGCACGCGCGACCGTTCGTGTATCCGGGCGAAGTAGCGACGCAGATCAGTCGCATGACACACGATGTCGGCGACGCAACCGGTGTCGTCGTTCAGGACGATTAGTCCCATCACAAGCCTCAGGTGCGGTGCCTGCAGGCGACACTCTACTTCCTTGCGCCTTAGTACGACCTGGGAAGCTCGAGAACCTTCTCGGCGAGAAAGTTCAAGATCATGTGCGGGCTTACGGGCGCGATTCGAGTGATCAGCACTTCGCGTAGCAAGCGTTCGATGTGATATTCCTGGGCGTAACCCATGCCTCCGAGTGTGAGCATCGCGGTATGGCAGGCCTCGAAGGCGAACTCCCCAGCCAAGTACTTTGCGGTATTGGCTTCGACGCCACAATCGAGCCCCTTGTCGAACAAGGTTGCGGCTTTCATCACCATCAGGTTTGCAGCTTCGAGCTGCGCCCAGCACTTCGCGAGCGGGTGCTGAATGCCTTGGTTCATGCCGATCGGTCGGTTGAACACGATGCGTTCGCGCGCATAACGGGCTGCGCGCGCGATCGCATTGCGGCCGATGCCGATCGCTTCCGCTGCGACCAGCACGCGCTCTGGATTGAGCCCGTGAAGCAAGCTCTTGAACCCCGCGCTTTCGGCGCCGATCCGATCTTCCTCCGGCACCCACAGATCCTGGATGAACAGCATGTTCGAATCGACCGCGTGCCGGCCCATCTTGTGGATGAGGCGCACCTCGATCTTCGATCGATCCAGATCCGTATAGAACAGTGAGAGTCCTTCGGTTTTCTTCTTCACCTGTTCGAGTGGCGTGGTGCGCGCAAGCAACAACATCTTATTTGCGACCTGTGCGGTGGAGATCCAGATCTTCTCGCCGTTCACCAGGTAGCCGCCGTCGCGGCGCTCCGCCCGAGTCTTGATCTCCGTTGTATTCAGACCCGCATTCGGCTCGGTCACCGCAAAACAGACGCGGTCTTTCCCGCTCACGACCTCAGGCAGGATGCGTTGTTTCTGTTCCTGCGTTCCAAACAACACGACCGGCTGAACGCTGAACACCGGAATGTGAACGCTCGAAGCGCCGGTCATGGCTGCACCCGATTCCGCGATCGCCTGCATCATCACGGCTGCTTCAGTGATGCCGAGCCCGGAACCGCCGTACTGCGTGGGCATCGCGATGCCGAGCCAGCCACGCTCCACCAGCGACTCGACGAAGTCGTGTGGAAAGACGCCCGACCGATCGCGCTCGAGCCAGTACTCGTCAGTGAACTGCGAGCAGTGCTTCAGGATCGCGTCCCGAATGTTTTGCTGATCTGCGCTGAGTGAGAAATCCATCGTTGTGCCGATAGTAGCTCAGCACGGACGGCCTCAGTGTCGCCCAGGTCGCTCAGCGCGCCGGCGTCAACCGCGGGATGGCATACCAGCACTTCCAGACACGCGAACAGTTAATCAGTCGCGATTCCAACTAGCGCGTGGTCGGCGGGTGGAGCAGCAGGCGGACCTGCTCGATGCTGTCGGCTGTGCCGGTCATCGAGACGACGAAGTTCGCGCTGTGTGCGTGGTCGCGGCTGCGATCGCGCCGCACATCCCGCTTTTGCCACCAGCTGTTCGTCTGATCCGAGATCACGATGTATTGCGTCGAGGTCTGCACCTCCAGAGCTCGTACGGCTTGCTGTGCCGCAGCGAGAGACTCGTATTCACCGATCACGGTTCGCATATGGTGACCCTACGCTGATCGGAGACGAATAGGCGCCCGGCCCGCACAAATGTGCGCAGCGGCGTGTAAGGGATCGTGTTTTGTGAGCCTCCAGGGGCTGCGTGGCGGCTCGGATCACAGCAGCTGAGGGACGTGGGAATCGCCGTGCAAGCTCTACGCTCCCCGACGACCGTATTCGTAGCTGGCTCCGACCAAGGTGTCGCCACTGCTCGATGGCTGTCACTTTCTCGACCAGCCAGATGGTCTTTGGCTCGAAGCTGGCGAACTTGGATTCTTAGCTGCAGCGTCACGGCGCCGGACAGTACACAGACTGCACGTCCGGCTCGACGCACTTCTCACCGTCGCATGCGAGCGATACGCACTGGTTCGCAGCGGTGCACGCCGCTCCCAGCGGCAGACGCGCCGTACAACTCCCCAAGGCTGGCTGCCCTGCGTTGTTGCAGATGCTGTCGCCTTGGCAGTTGTCGTCCGTCAGGCAGCTTTGCCCGACTGCTTGTCTCGGCACGCAAGTCCACTCGCCGAGGAGACCCTTCGGTAGACACGCGAGGTCGTCCGCTTGCCGGCACGATGAAATCGCCGCGGCGACGATTCCGCGATCTGCCGACGCGCCACCCACCGGCGTGCAGGTTTCATCTCGCTCGAGCGATCCCTTGAATATACCGCGCAGACCGTCCTCACTCAGAGCCCAGCGCGCGATCGACAGGTCACATTCGAGCGTGAGCTGTTCGAGCGCGTCGAATGCGCGTTCTGCGGCGCTAGCATCGAAGTTACTGTTCTGACTCATCGCGATCGGGTCGAGGTAAGCGGTCTGCTGACAGCTTTGCGTGAGATCGGCCGAACAGCGTTCGAGGCTGCGCATCGGCGACGGACAGCATCGCTGCTCCGCACTGCATTGAATCGCGGCTAGCTCCGCACACAAACCATCGTCGGGCACCTCAGGTGCCCGAGCATCGGGCGTCTCGGAGTCGCCTGCGTCTTCGATCTCCTGCTTCGTAACGTCGTGTGACTTCGAACAGCTGATTGAGAGTACGAGACCGATCACCAGGTGGCCGAGCGGATTTGCGCTGAGCGGCCGCGACCCTCTGTAACGAGACGCGTGCGGTAGTTTTGGCGAAGCAGAATAATTGTGTGAGATAGAAGACTCCAGCTTACTTTGGTACCGGCGCCGCATCCGCTTCGGCCACCACAACTTTTGCTTCAGGGTCCAGGAGGAACCCCGCATCGAGCAACTTACTTGCAGATTCCTTGACCTTCGTCACGTAATCGTCGTGCGTCGGGTACAACATCGAAAGTTTTTCTGGCGCAAACGGTGTGGTGCTGCCAAACAGGAAGCACCAGACGTCCCCGCCAGTCCCTGCCGGCTCGCCGCTCAGCGTGGCGATGGGCACGTCCACATCTGGCGATCTGACTCCGCCACGCGCGTTGCCATGATCGTCCACCATCAGCGCTCCGTTTGCGTCCGTCGTCAATACATCGCCGCGAGGCGGCGCGGTCCCATCGCGCATCCAGCCGTCGAGTGAGTGGTAGAGCCGCTCTGATCACGAACTGCTGCGGACCATTGTTAGCGCCCTCACACATCACACTGGAATCGCTCGCCAGTGATTTGTTGAAATCGACGATGTACTGATCGATCGGCCGGCGCACGAGCATGCGCGAGTTGAACGGGGCTCTGGTGGCCGCCATTAGGTTCCACTCACCGTCCGTCGTCATGCCTTGCAGCGCGTACGCGGTCGCTTCGCCTTCGAAGAAGAACTCCTTTTCGGAGTAGTCCGCGCCGGCGAGATCTGCAGCGCTAGCGGTAAACGGATTTCCTGTTCCACTGCTGACGGGACCACTGACAGTCAGAGTGTCGTCGACTGCAGCATCTGACATCGTTCCCATACCGGCATCGCCGGACATCGCCGCGTCTTCTTCCTTGGTGGGGCTCGATCCGGAATCGTGATGGCTCGAGCATCCGCTTGCGAACAACCCGACGAACGTTGCCAAACAGATGTGGATGATTTTGAGATCCGGTTTCATGAGTGATGGGCTCCGGAGCCAAACGTCTTCGAGGTCGTGTGATGTCCGTGCGGCCGCCTGAATTATGATCGGCACGGTTCGCGAGTGCCGTGAGCTACAGCCTTCTCAGGCGGCCGGACGGGCGTCAGAAGCCTGCATCTTCCTGCGCGCCTCCGTCCGAGTCGTCACACACGCGTGGTGCAGGGAAGACGGCGCTCGCGCCCGCCATACGCGCCCGCTCCGCAGCAGTCGCGAGGTCGAGGCAACCTGGACCACCGACCGTAGACGTATCGATTCCACACATGCCTCTCGAAGTGCAGCAGCTCGGAAGCACGAAGAAGTTCGGGAACTCGAGAGTAGGACAGCCGGCCCGATCCGGAGGTTCGAAGGGGCTCGCGCTGTCGCTGAAAGCGGCGTCTCGGCCTGCGTCCAAAACGCCGCGAATCCCGGAGCCGGCGTCCGTGCGCAGGTCCGGCGTAGCACTATCGGTCGAACGATTGTCGTGGTTGGAACGCCGGTCGCCCACACCCGCGTCCGCGCCCACGCGTCCGCTATCGTCCTCGCGCGCGTCATCGCCGCAACTTCCCAATATTCCCACGCCCAAGAGGATTGCGAGGAGTGCGTAGACGACACGTTGGCTCAGGTCACTTCCCACGGCGCGTCTGGCGTCCTTTCGCGGCATGAGTGCCGATGAGAGCGATGCACGGACCGGTCATGTTTTATGATGTCGACCGCAAATAATCGCGAACCGCGCGGTTTTGGACGCACCACCGACACTCGCAGCCGTCAGCGGCGAAAGAAGCTCGAGAAGTATTCGCGAACTAAACTGATCGGCTCTTCAACCACCACCCTCGCTACGGTACAAGGGGCGCATGTGGCGCGCAGTGCTGTGCCTCTTTGTGTCGAGTTGCGGGCCTGTGATGCTCGGCGACGAGCCCGGGATGAGCGCGGGCTCGAGTAGTGAAGTGGTCCCGACCCACGATGCGTCGGTACCGATGGAACCTGCGAGTGTTCGCGATGCCAACGTCGTTCCGCAGGTCTCGGTTCGCATCAAGTCGATCGACTGTGGCAAGTGCTTCGACTTGGAGGCGCAAGCTTGGGGAGGGCAGCCACCTTACGAGTTCGAGTGGAGTGATGGGACCATCCGCGCGCAGCGCACGGTGTGCTTGGCGAACGCGGACCTCACTCTGTCTGTGACCGCACGAGATGCGACTGCGTCGCGCTCGGAGCCGCAAGCCGTTCGACTAGAGCGAGCGGTCGACATCGATTGCCCGAAGCCGATGGTGCTCCCCGCACCACCAGTGCGCCCGAAGTTGTGTCTAGAGAATCGTTCGTTCGAGGGTACGCCGGCTGCGAACTTCGGTCAGGATCAGGCGTTCGATGCTCCGCCGTGGAGCGCGTGCACGAATCCGATGGCGACCAACACGCCGGATGTCGGCAACAACACGGTCGCGCAGACACTCGGGACAATTCCTGAGCCTACGGATGGGCTCACGTTTCTCGCGCTCGGTGAGGGCGAGCAAGTGTCGCAGCCATTCTGCGGTCCGATTCCCGACGACACTCCCATGAGCGTCGAGCTCGATCTCGCCCGCTTGAACATTGGCGCGGGGATAGTCCCCGAGACCGAGCAAGTGTTTCTCGAGGTGTGGGGTGGTCTCAGTGTGGATTGCTCGCGACGCGAGTTGTTGTGGGCGTCGCCACCTTTGCAAACCGGCTGGCAGCACTACTGCATGACGCTGCGGATCCGCTCGTTCATGACACAACTCACGCTACGAACGAACTCCGATATGACGCTGCCGACTCCGGCATATCTATTAGTCGACAACTTGAAGCCGGTCGACGGCTGCCCCTGAACACTCGAGGTCGCGTCTCTCGGAAAGCGCAAGCGCGCGGGCCGCGGTGTCCGAGTTCACGCCAGCTGCGATGCGAACTCTCCGCAGTGTGAGCACAGCTCGTTCTGGCAGGTCTCGGCTGGTTGCTGTCATACTGCCGGTGTGGTGGTCAATCCCGCGGTGCGGGCTAGCGCGGTTCGGGACACGCTGGCATTCCTCGACAAGTTCGAGCCTGGCTCACGCCTGCGCGTGATGCAGCGGGTTCCAGCGGTTTCGCGCGAGATCATCGAGACTGCGCCCGCGTCGTCCTGGATTTCGCTCGAGCACGATCACTGGACGGTCGATGCAATGGTCGAGCTCTTCGGGGTCGAGCGTGCGGTTCGCTGCTGGCGAGAATCGGTGGCTGACCTGGTCGATCGGCCTTTGTTACGCAACTTCGTCTCCGGAATGGTGAAGGTACTCGGCCGGTCGCCTACGAGCGTCGTGAGACTCTTCGCCAAGGGTTGGCCACTGGTCTACCAGGACATGTGCGAGCCGGAGCTGATCGCGACGCCGGATGGGCAGCCGACGATTCGCTTCAGCAAGATCGCGGCCGAAGTGCGTCGCTACAACAACTACCTACACAGCTGGAACGGCGCGTGTCAGGGGTTTGCGCACGTCGCGAAGGTGAAGGGGAGCGTTCGCTTCGAGGTGGCTCCGGACTTCTCGCAAGCCGAAGCGAAGTTCTTCTGGCACGACGAAACCGAGCTTCGTTCCGCGGATTGAGCTCGCTGAGCGACGAGGCGCTCAGGCGACAGCGAGCGCGGCCGGTCGCAGCGGCATCCGAATCGTGAACACTGCACCACCCAGCACTGTGGCCCCCGCCGTGATGGACCCGGCGTGTTCTTCGAGGATCTGCCGCGCGATGGAGAGGCCCAACCCCGTCCCCTCACCTGCTGCGCGCGTCGTGTAGAACGCCTCGAAGATACGTCCGAGCTCACTCGGCAGGATACCCACTCCGGAATCGGCCACGGTCACCACGTACGCATCGCCATCGACAAACCCGCGCACTTCGATCGTTCCTTTCGAACCTACCGCGCGCAGCGCGTTGTCGATCACGTTCATGAATACGTGGTTCATGTCGCCGGCACGGCCGTTTGCAATGGCCTTGTCGTCCACGTCGACCATCAGGTGCACGTCGAACGTCACACGTGACTCGACGATGCGCGTGCACGCTAAGAGTCCCGCACCCGGTGCAAACTCTCCTGACAACTCACGATCGATTCGCGACAGATCCAACAAATCGAGTGTCATCCGTTCGATCCGTTCCGCAGAATCCAACATCATACCCATCAGTTCGCCGGTAGGCTGATCCACTACCGGTGCGAGACGCGTTCGCATCGCGGGCAAACCCGAGATCAAGGCACTCAACGGGTTCCGCACGTTGTGTGCGACGGACGCCGCTAGCGAGCCCAGTGCGGCGAGGCGCTCCTGACGCGCGAGTTGGCCGATCAGACGGCGCAAGCGCACGTGAACATCCACGCGCGCTAGCAGCTCACGCGCGTGAAAGGGTTTCAGCAGATAGTCGTTCGCGCCTGCGTCGAAGCCTTGCAAGACACTCGTGACATCCGTGCGTGCGGTGACGAGCAGAATCGGAACGCCACTGGTCTCTTCCTGGCTCCGCAGCCTGCGACACAACTCGTAGCCATCCATCTCCGGCATCGCGACATCACTCACGACCACGTCGGGGCGCAGCTCCTTGGCGAGTGCCAAGCCCGCGCGACCATCCGCGGCTGAACGCACCCGATAGCGCGCAGATAAAACGTCCGCGATGAAGTTTCGTAGCTCTGGATTGTCTTCGACGACGAGCGCCAGCGGCGCTCCACCAAGGGGCCCCGAGCGCTCGGCGAGTTCCGGAGGTTCGGAAGAAACCTCGTCCGCGAGCACACGCACGGCGGGCAGAGATGGGATCGTTCGTTCAGGCGCGCCCGACGCCGATTCGACATCAGTGCGCCTCGGCAGCCGCAACGTGAAGCTCGAGCCTTTGCCGACCTCGGAAACGAGCTCTACGTCGCCCCCGTGCAAGCGGGCCGCCTCGCGCACGAGTGCGAGACCGATACCCGTACCGCCGATCACACGCTTCGTACTATCACCTTGGGCGAAGCGCTCGAAGATCTTCGTTTGGTCTTCGGGCGCAATGCCGGGACCATCGTCGTTCACTGACAGTCTGACTTCATCGCCCGAGTCCGTGAGGAGGACTTGCACTGTCCCGCCGCGCGGCGTCAATCGCACCGCATTTGCGACGAGGTTCGTTAGGGCCGAGTCGATCCAAGGCGCGTCGAGCAGAACCGGTGACATCGCTTCGGGCACGCGATGCGAGAGAACTACCCCGCGTTTCTGAGCAGCGGCGCGAAAACCTTCGAGGCTGCCGCGAATCAGGTCCGGCAGATCCGTGGGCCTGCGATGCAACTGCATCTGGCCCGCATCGATTTTCGCGAGGTCGAGAAGTTGGTTGATCAGACGCAACAAGCGCGAGGCGTTGCGATGCATCGTTTCGTAGGCAGCGCGCTCGCCGCCGGACGTGTGTCGGCCGGACATCAGGTCATCGAGCGGGGCCAGAATGAGCGTCAATGGCGAACGCAGCTCGTGTGACACGTTGTTGAAGAAGTCGGTCTTGGTGCGATCGAGGTCCTGCAGCTTGCTGAGTGCCTCGGACAAGCCTTGAGTGGCTTGGCGTAACTCCGCCGTCCGCTGCTCCACCTTCTTGTCGACTTCGGCTTTAGCTTCCAACAGCTCTGCGAAACGCTCTTCGTTCGCTCGCGTCACTCGATCGAGCGCTTCGTTGTGCTCGTCGATGTCTTTGGCGCGCAATCGAAGGTCGTCCTTCAACATCAGGACGCGGCCGAGACCCCAGCCACCGACACACAAACAGAGGACGAGGATCCAATCGGTCCAAGTCGGTGCGGCCGCGTAGCTGGCGATAAGCAGCCCCGCGACTAAACCCGAAGCGCTGCCAATGAGCGCATGACGCCTCGCGGGCGGCTCCTTCCACGAGATCTCATAGACACAGGCGTCTCCGCCATGAAGCATGCATTCGGGGTGATTTACTTTGGCAGCCGGCAGCCCGAACAACGTCGGCATGCGACGCAGCTGGATCAAGCGTGTCAGGCAGATGAGCGGATTTGCTTCGCGTGACGCGCCGGGCGCCGACTTCCAGCTGAGACGCGCTTTGCCGGGGCCCGTGGTATCCGCGGACCACTTGCCGGTTTTGTTGAAGCGGCCTGCCAGAGGTACGAGCTGGCGGTACGAAAACAACGGTGTACCGAATGCGACCACCAGCGGCATGAGCGGGCCGATGTACTTGGCCGTCATGCCGCGCACCATCGCGCGTTCGAAGAACTCGACGTCGTTCGTCGCGTCGACCAGATCCTGCAACAGCGCTTCGACGAACTCGAGCGAGACCCAGGGCGACTTTTCGCTGAGATCGGCCGGGGTCACCGAGAACCGGGCCAACACTTGCGCAAGCCCTTGATCCCCGAGGATGTCGCGAGCTTCGTCTAGGAAAGCGCGTAGCGGGAAGCTCTGCAATTCGGGACGGAAAATCTCCATGGTCGGCTCGGAGCGTTATTCTCCGCCCTACCTGGGGGGGCGCGTCAAGCCGCGAATATCAAGGTGAAAGGCAGTTCTTCGACGCCTTCGAACTGAACCGTTGAGAAGTCTGCCTCGCGAAGCCAAGCGGCGTACTCACTTCCGACATGTGTTCCACCTTCCTCGCTGTTCAGCATGAGGTTGACGTTGAACATCATCAGCAAGGGAGAGCCGGTCCGTTCTTCGCTCGGCACGAGCCCCACGATCATCAGCGAACCACCGGGTTTCAGGGCGCGTTTGATTTTTCGAAACATCGCGGTGTTGCGAGCGCTGGAGATGCCGTGCGCGATGTTCGAGTAGATGACGCAGTCGTAGAGCGATTCGCCGAGGTCGGTCGTCTCCATGTCTCCGTCGATGGTCCGTAGCCGATCAGCAACGCCGAAACTCGTCACGTAGCTACGCGCGATGGCGTTGACATTTGGCCAATCCAGCTGCACCGAGCGGGCTTTCGGGTTGAGTCCCAACCAGATGGCGGAGTAGCCGCCGGCACCACCTGCGATATCGAGGAAGTCGAACACTTGGCGATCCGCGATGCCTAGAGACTTCGCGGCCGCCCGCGCGGGCGGAAACGACAACGGAGCGAGTGCTCGGACGAGATCCTCCCAGAACGGATTGTGCGGGTTGGGGTCTTCCTGCCGATGCAGCGGCTTACCGGACGCGACCACATCCGGCAGTTTCTCCCAGTCCCTCCACGTGGATAGGATCATTCCCGCATACCCACCGAGGTATTCCGGCTGACCTTTGACCAAGTACGCGGATGCAAGCAACGTGTTCCGATAGCTATCGGGGCCGGCCTTCTCCACCAGTCCCATTCCCAGCAGCGCATCCAAAAGCGCTTGAGTCGAGCGTGGAGAGATCGACGCGCGAGTCGCGAGCTCAGCGACCGTGCTCGGGGAGCTCTGCAAATAGGAAAACAAATCACATCGCAGGCTGGTCGCCAGGATTGAGCTCGCCCAGTACCCGTAGACGTGACGAAGGATCGGTTCCGGCGACAATGCTGACATGAGTGATGTGCCTCGGTGGATGTGGATGTCAATTCAGGCGTTCGTCGCCCGAAACCCTGTTAGGGAAGCGGGCGATCACGGCACTCAGGGTTTTGGTCGTTGGCTCGGAGGTGCTTTCGTCACGTCGCCGAACGCCAAGTAGCGCGACAGGACCTGGTAGTGGCCGCGCACGGCTTGATTCCAATTCACGAGTTGTTTGCTGAGCGCAGGCAGGTTCCACGTATTGATGTTGAGGTTCACATCGCCGAGTGACGTAACCTGATGCCACCAATAGGCTGGCAAGTAGAGGATCTCCCCTTGCTCGAGGATCACTTCGCGCCCTTTCGACGGGTCGAAAGCCGGAAAGCGTTTCGAGTCCAGGTCCGGTCCCTCGCGAAACACGCGGGAGATGTGCGCGGTCTGAGAGAACATCGGGCACGGATAGTAGCCGGATGTTCCCGGTGGGTAGAGCATGAAGCGCTTCCGCCCCATCAGCTGGATATTGAGATTTTCCGCGGCATCGAAGTGCAGCCCTACCGTATTGCTGCCCCGTGAGATCCAAAGATTCTTGAGCACTGACTTCGTGAAGAAGTCAGCCAGGCCCGTGATCTGCCCGCTGTCGTCGAGGCCGGGTGGAAGAGCTTTCGTCGAGTTCTTGAAGTAGAAGTTCGAGCTTGGATCTTGCTCGCGGAATGTGAGCCTCACGAAGTCGCTGAACTTCATGACTTGGGTGTCGCGCTCGTAACTGAGAAAGCCAGTTGGACTCATGAGTACAGGGAACTCACGGTCACCCAACGCATCCGCCAGGTACTCGGGCGAGAATCGGAAGATCTTCAACGGGTGATGTTGGGGTACTCCGACGATGATCGCGGGTTCGTTCGCGAGCAAGTGATGCTCGCGAAATCCAGCGAGCTCGGGGTAGCGGATGCGAGGAACGGGCGGCGCGGTTGACGTCATGTACCTCACCAATAATTCCGTATATTCGATGCATCGAGGCCAGTTCAAGTCACGTTTTGAGCCACATTCTGGTCTACACGTGGACCTCCGCACCACGCAGGCCTGCATGGCGTGTCGATGTGGGTTCGCGGACTACGCTGCCGAGTTGCTCACGACCGTGCTGCCGGACAAGCCGAAGTACAAGGATTGCTACTATTACGAGTAGCTTGCGTGAATGCGGAAGCGTAGCGCACCGCCGCATCCGTAGACTGGATTGAGATCAGACGTACGCCGTCCGTTTCGGTCGAGAACGAGACGAACAATTGCGGTGAATCTCGCGCTACTCATGCCGCGCCGGAGCCACGACCCGAGCACGAACGAGTGACGAGGACCATTGGCTCGACGGTTGCTTATCGGACCGAACGAGTGGTTATTCGTTTCGTGCCGTCGGCCCGGAGTGACCACTCGATCATTTGTTCGTATTCGAGAGTCGAACAGCAAGAGAGGTCACGATGGGCCGTAGACGTATTGCGATCGCGTGTCAGGGTGGCGGAAGCCAGTGTGCATTCGTTGCGGGTGCGTTGAAAACCCTGATCTCACACGAAGTCCATGAACGTTTCGAGATCGTAGGATTGAGTGGCACGTCCGGTGGCGCGTTGACTGCCGCGTTGGCTTGGAACGGCTTGCTGAAGCACGAGCATGAGCACGGGAACGGGAATGGGAACGGGCGCGCCATCGAGGATCGCATCGTCGCGTGTTGGCGCGATCTCGCGGCGCAAACACCGTTCGAGCAGTTGTTCGATAGTTCATGTGTCCAGCTCATGCGCCTCATCGATAGCGGCGCCATGCCGAGTATCGCGATGAGCCCGTCGTCGCCGATCTTTCAAATGTTTGCGAGGCTAACGGCGGCTGCGATCGGACGGCCCGAGTTCACGGATCTGCGTGCGCTCCTAATCAAGCACTTGGACTTCGACGCGATGTCTCTGATGACGCTGCCGGAGAGTCCGGTGTTGTTGGTCGCGGCTGCAGACGTACTCGAAGGTAGCTTCAAGATCTTCAGCTCGATGAACGGGGAGATTCAGGTCGAATCACTCTTGGCATCTGCGGCGATCCCGAGTCTGTTTCCTGCGGTCACGGTCGACGGGCATTCGTATTGGGACGGGATTTTTTCGTCGAATCCTCCCGTTACTGCGTTTCTGCGCAGAGAGTACATGGGTGACCATGCGATGCCGCAAGAGATCTGGATCGTGCAGGTCAATCCGACCAAGATCGAAAGTGTTCCAGAGTTGGCGTGTGACGTGTCGAGTCGCCAAAACCAAATGGCGGGTAACTTGAGCTTGCATCACGAGCTCGAGATGATCGACATCGTCAACTTGCTGATTCGAGATGACGCTTTGACCGAGCGTTTTCGTACCCAACTACATTTCGATGTGACGGAGCCGATCGTCGTGCGCTTCATTCGTATGTCCGAGGCGCTCCTGCAAGGTCTCGACTACCCGAGTAAGCTGTCGCGCCAGCCGGGGCTGATCTCGAGGCTGATTGCCGATGGCGAAGTGCAAGCAAGTCGGTTTCTTGCTGAGCTCGAAGAGGCTGTGCCGCTGCCGTATCCCGCCGAGGCTACCGCGCAGCTCGAGCTTCATTGAGACGCGTCGGGTCGAGGCCGCTTTCGGCTGCTGACGGGGTCGCTCGGGGTGGAAAGCCGCTCGGCGATCCCGCGCTTTCGGCTTGCCGGTAGGCTTCAACACTTTTCGAGCAGGTACTCCCGAATCAAACACCGCGGCACGAAACCGAGCGCCGCATACATGTTCTTCGGCGCCTCGGTCACGTGTGTTCCGATCAACATCGGACCCATGCCTCGCTCACGCGCGTACTCGACCGTGTGATGAATCAACTTCGTTGCAATGCCTTGCTTCCGATAGGCGGGCGACACGAACAGATCCTCCACGATTCCCATTCCGTAAGGTCCTATGATCGACTGGCCGTAGGCACACGCAACGCCCTCGCTCAGCGCCAGAAAGAACTGCGATACCGAGATTTTCGCACGGTACTCCGCCACGATTCCGCGCGTGATCTCTTCCCCGAGCTCCATCCCGCGCGTGGTCTTACCTTCGATGTGATCTGCGCGAGCGAGGTCGTACAGCGTGGTCCAGTCAGCTTCAGTCGTGACCGGATGCAGTGTGACGTCCGCTGCAGCGCTCTTGCCTACCACCGGACCGGTCAACACCATCTGCAACACGGGCGAGAGCTCAGAATAGTCCAGTAAGGCGAGTCGCGCCGTAAACGCATCCGGCGTGAATGGATCGATCAACACCATTCGATGGTCACAGTGGGCGAGCTCGCGATCCGCTCGCTCCAACACTCGATCGATCTCCTGCTCGCTGCTCGCGCGAACTAGGCTGACTTGATTCGCGACCCAGATATCGGGGCGTTCGACGTTCTTCACATACTGAGCGAGCGCATCGCTCACCACGGTGTTGCCGTGGGCTCGATACCACGCGTATGTGAGCGAGATTCGTTCGAGCGTCTCCATTCGGTACGCATACCACGGCTGTCCTGCTGGTGAATTGTTCGGAGTCGAGCGAGCCCTTCGAGTTCGAGAGGCGCTAGTCAAGGTCAAGAACGCGTTGCAGCCTGCAACCTGGTTTTGAGATAGACTTACCTGGTGGTGGCCACGGGCTCGCAACTGTTGATCGATCACAAAAGCAGTGCTGGAGACACTGTCGTACAAGTACGCGGCTCGCTCATCGTGTCGTCGCTACAGACACTTCGAGAGCTCGAGTTCTTTCCCAGGTACTTGGAACACCTGCCCGCCGCGTCGCACGACGATGTGCTGCTCGCGCTTGCCGCCAGCTGGTTACCGCTGAATGTCGCGATGACGCACTACGCGGCATGTGATGCGATGCGCTTGGATGACACCGAGCTCGAGATGATCGGGCAGGCGGTGTCCGGACGCATCATGGGTACGTTCCTTGGGACTCTCTTGCGAGGTTCACGACAGATTGGTGCGCCGTCGGCGCCGCTAGTCGCGTTGAAGCACTACGACAAGCTATGGGATCGCTTGTTGTTGGGGGGCGCTTGCAACGTGGTCCAAACTGGACCGAAGGACGCGATCATCGAGTCGAAAGGCCTGCCGATGTTTCGCTACCGTTATTTTCGTGTCGCGTACGCGTCGCTGATTCGCGGAGCCGGCCTAATGTTCGCGAACACGGTTTACGCGCGTGTGCAACGTAGCTCGAACAACACGATGACCGTCAGCATCAGTTGGGTCTAACCCGAGTGTGTCAGGCCTCGGCCTTGCCCCGCTGCCGGGCGCATTGACGACGCAAAGACGCCTACCGGAAGGCACCGATAGCAACGGTGACGCACGGCGCGAGCAGCCAGCCCACAGTTCTTGCCGCACCAATCACCGCTCGGCCCCCACCACCGGCTCGACCCGCTCGCGCAAAAACTCCGATACGTGTTCGACCATGCGCGCATGATCCCAACCCTGCGCGTCCACCATGTCAGCGTCGATCTCGAGCGCTGGCACACCCGCTGCTTCGAGCGCGAGCTTCGTGATGCGGGTACCACTCACCGACAAGCGCTGACTGCCCGGTACCAAGATCACCGCCGCATGCACGCCCGACCTTCGCGCTTCGTGCACCATCCACTCGTTCATCCACGGCGGCAGGTGCAAGACCTCGTTCATCGAACAGATGCGACTCGCGAGCGCTCGCAACGGATCTGCGAGCCCGTAACGGATGTACTGGGGGCCGCTGAACGCGAGGTACATCGACCACACGAACACCGCGCCATGACGGGCCTCGAGCGCGCGGTAAAAACCAGTGTCGTGCCACAACCCGGCCCCGATCCACATCAAGCGCAAACGTTCGTTCTCACAAACGGCCGTACCTTGTTCGACCCGTTGTTTGACCTCATCGCGAAACCGGCGCGCGTGCGCGAGCGCCCAATCGGAGCCGCGATGCCACTGCGGAATCATCACGTTCGGGATCTGGTCCGCAATACTCACAGGACACGGTCGCGCCGCCCCGACCATCAAAGCCGCTTCATACATCAACTCTTCCTGTTGGTTGATGCGCTCCATCAACGCCAACAGTTTGTCGTGGTCGAACCGGCGCCCAGTCTCCGTTTCCAGAAACGCGATCAGATTCTTCATCTCGGCAACGTGCAGCTCGATCCGTCGAGGCTCGTACAACTCGTTCCAGCCGTCGCGGCTCTTCTCGAACCAGCGCGGGTCTTTGTGAGTCCAGCCGGGTGCTTCGAACGCGAAAAAGCGCGTCTGCATCGCGTCGGCCCAGTGCCGGAATACGCGTTGAATGCAGTCGCAAGTGAGCCGCGCCGTGATCACAGTCGGGCGCGGCAACCCACCCCACGGCGCACGTGAAGGATCGCGATCGAGCGTACAGCCGAGCCCGAGCGCGCAGTAACGGCAACTGTTGCCCGGAAAACCGTGTTGCTGCAGCACATTGAGGTAGTGTCCGGATAGCTGTTTGGCGGACAAGTACGCCGACCACCACTGGTTCGACACGACTGGGATGTCCATCGCGTGAAAGATCTCGTGCGCGGTATCAGCCTGCGCGATCGCAAACGGCTCGCGATCCACGACGACGCGCTGCTGCAGCGTCTTGACGAAGTCGCGCTGATACTGAGTCGCAGCGTGCGTGCTCTCGAGATCTTTGCGACTCCGCTCGCACTGAGATTCTGACATGACGCTCCACTCCTACGCGCTGCGCGAGGCCCGCGCGATGAACTCTCGAATGCTGGGCTCGAGCGCCCCGGTCGGTGGATACGGCTGCCGCTCGAGCGCAAACGACTGGATTCCGAGCGTCTTCAGTGCGTCTCGCTGTGCCGGGTAATCCCACGTGAGTGCTTCTTCCTCGTCGTAGTAGAAGAACAACGCGACCTGAGCGCGGCTGTTTCGGGCGGAATCGAGTAGGGCCAGGATCGGCACCGGGTACGTCCGGCAACTCAGGCTGTGTCGGTGGTAGTGCTCGGCCAGCCCGGTCAGACCGCGACTGCTCTCGATCGGTGGACCAAACAGCAGATCGCCGCGCCAGTGAAAATCTGCGACGACTTGCCCGCCCGCATTCGCGATGTGACGGTGCAGCGCCGGCGTGTCGTGCGCGCTGCCGGCGAGCAACACGCGCACGCCGGGTGCCGCCGTGGGCTGCGAGACGAGCAGCCGATCCAAGCTCGATTCGAACACTTCCGGCAGAACTCGCTGGGCCACGGTGTAAAGCTCGAGCACGTGTTCGCCGGCGAGCTGACATGGTTCGGCGTGCCGGCGTGCCAGGATAGTCGCCAGCTTCAGACGAATGCGATCGTACGCGGCTACCGACTCCGCGAGGCGCACGTCGCTTACGGGTTGCGCTCCTGGAACAGCTTCGAGCTGCTCCAAAAGTGCGCGCGTGCTCACGAGGTTGTGACTCGCGCTCGTGTCGAACGGCGTATGCAGGAGATCGTAGAGGAATGGCTCGGGCAGAGTCTCGGAGAAGCTGCGCCGCAACTCACACAGGTAGTAGTACAAGCGCTGTAGTGAATCGATCGTGCGCGGCAAGATCAGCAACTGCACATCGTTCCAGTCGCCGCGCAGCAGCTGCTCGAGCGCGCTTCGCGCCATCGGATCGAAGCCCGCCTCGAGATAGCGATCCGCATGCGGCGTCGCGGCGAGCGGTGCAGTCGGCCACTGCAGCGGAAAGCAGCCGGCCGCATGGATCAACTCCACCGGCACATTGTTCGACGCGAACATCACGATCGGACGGCCGCTCGCGCGCGCGGCGCGAAGCGGGTCACGAAGTACGTCGGCTAGCTCAGGAATGAGGTCGAACATCGGCACCTACTTTTCCGAGAACGCTGGTAACCACAGGGCGACGGCACGGGCGCGTCGTCCACCGGCCGGCGGGCTCATATGACGCCCAGAGTGCGTAGCTCTGCGATCTGACTGTCAGAGTAGCCGAGCAAGTCGGCGTACACTTCTTGGTTGTGCTCGCCCGGTGCGGGTGGAGGCCGATCGAACTCGGCGCGCGCGGCCGAGAAGCGAATCGGCACGCCCATCCCGTATACTTCCGCCGTCGCTCCGTGCACAGGATGCTCGAGTGGTACGCACTCGTGGCGCGCGAGCACACGTGGATCGCGCACGGCCTCCCGCGGGCCACGGACCTCCGCCGCCGGCACACCTTGGGCTTGCAATAGTTCGATCAAGGGGTGGATGTCGTGCGCGCGAGTCCACTCCCCAATGCGAGCATCGAGCGCAGTTGCATGTTCGACTCGCGCATCCCGCGTCGCAAAGCGCGGATCGTTCGCGAGTTCAGCCTGCCCCATCGCCCGAAACAAGCCAGTTGCGAACGTGTCGGTCGGCGCGCAGATCGCGACTTCACCCGAGCGCGCTGGGAATATGCCAAACGGAGTGAGGCGGGCGACGGTGGGCCCAGTCCGCAGCGGGATTCCCATCGTCTCCATCAGGTCGAAGCCTTCACCGGCCATCAACGAGGTCAAAGTTCCGAGCATCGAAACATCGACGTGCTGACCTTCGCCGGTGCGCTGCACCAGATGCAGCGCCGACAGCACACCCACGACTCCAAACAGCGGTGTGATCAGATCGGCGATCGGCAGCCCGATGCGAGTCGGCGGATCGTTCGGGCTGCCCGACACGTGCATCACGCCGCTCAGCGCTTGAATGATCGAGTCCATCGCTTTGGCCGGACCGAGTGAGTCATGGCCGTAGCCCGTGATCGAGGCGTAGACCAAACGTGGGTTGATCGCCTTTGCAAACGGGTACCCGAAACCCAAGCGCTCGAGTGTGCCGCGGCTGAAGTTCTCGACGAGGACGTCCGACTTGCGGACCAAGTCGGAGAGAACTTCGGCTGCGCGTGGATGCTTCAGATTGAGACTGATCGCTTGCTTGTTGCGCAGGCGGTTGAGCGCGGAGATAGAGATGTCGTCTGCGCGATCGCGCACCAACTTGACACCTTCCGCACCGAGATAGGGTGCGTTGTTGCGCGAGCTATCGAGCGTGTCAGGCCCCTCGATTTTGATCACACGCGCGCCAAGACCAGCCAAAAGCGCGGTCGCAAACGGACCCGCGAGTGCGACTGTCAGGTCGAGAACAGTGATACCCGCCAGTGGTCGAGGCAGATCGGGTTCGGGCGATGATGAATGTGTCACCGAGAGTTACACCTGGCTGAGGTCCTTGCGAACGCCTGGTTCGGACGTCTTTATGAGAAGACATTCTCATTATGGATGGTTTGTCTCGCGATTGGAACTGTGGTCGCGGTGGGGGAGGCCGGCGCGCAGGATTCGCTAACCGCCGAACACTACGCCGTGGTGGTCCGCGCCGGCCCATTCGTGTGATTCACAAACTGCATTCGGTCGTGAACGAAACCCCACCGTGTGGGCACAGACGCGCTGCAGGACCCAGCCCTCGGCCTTCAGCCTTTCAACCCACTCGGTGCAAATCATGCGCATTCTCCTAGTCTCCTCTTTCCTATTTCTGCTGTGCGCGTGCGGCGCTACGGTTTCGCCCTATGCCCGAGCCACGGCTGGCCGGATCGGCTGCCCCGCTTCGGAGATCGAGCTCGAGCAAATCGAGCGAGATCGTCGCGGGCCAGAGTCTTGGGTCGCTTATTGCGGACGCACCAGCTACGCGTGCTCGAGCAGTAGCGAGGTCGGAAACTCGCGCGCCCGAATCGTCTGCTCCGAGATCGGGCGTCCCGTGCGTTCGGCGTATTGGAGGCCTGCATCGCTCGCGAGGAGCGAGCATCGCGCCGACTAAACCAACACCCGACTAACTTCCCGACACCTTGACTCTGGCGCTGTGGAGAACATGTTGTTCTTTCAACAGCGAGCGGAGGTGTGGCCATGGGCTTTCTGGACCGATTGCTGGGCAGAACCGAAAATCCGAAGGAGACGCGCGCGCCAGAGTCTGCGGACGACCAGGCCATCGCGCGCTATCGGTACCTTCTTCGCACCGCACCACCAGACGCTGTCGAACAGGCGCACGCCGAAGCGTTCTCTCAGCTCACGCCTGCGCAGCGCCAGCAGCTCTTGGAAGAGCTAGGGCGTGACCTGCCCGCGAGCGAGCGCGGCGAAAGCTCGGATCCGCGAGCGCTCGCACGCATGGCTACGCGCGCGGAGCTCCGGCAGCCGGGTTTTCTCGAGCGTACGCTCGGGCCCCGGACAGGGATGGGTGGTATGGGCGGTGGGCTTGGGATGGGCGGTATGTTTGCGGGTAGTCTGTTGAGCTCGATCGCGGGCACGTTCATCGGAACCGCAATCGCGCATCAGTTTCTCGGCGGCTTCGACGAGCACGAGCAAAACGCAGGCGATGACAACGCCCATTCATCGCAAGACACGCAAGACACATCAGACGCACATTCCGCGTCGGACGCTCAAGACACGAACAACGACTACGCAGCGGCGGACGAAACGGACGTCGGTGGTGGTGATGACTTCGGCGGCGACGGCTTCGATGGCGGCGACTTCGACGTCTGACGATTGCTAAACGACCGCGAATCCTAGGCACTCCGTCCGCATCGCACGTGGAGCGGATCTTGCGTCACATCGAGCAGGCGATGAGACCCAAGTGACGGTGTCTAGGAGACGACTATGGACCTGCCTCGGCGTGTGGACCTGCCTCGGCGCATCTTGGTGCCGACCGATTTCAGCGAGACCGCGGACTACGCGCTCGAATATGCGGTCGCGCTCGCGGAGCGAATCGGCGCGCTCGTAGATGTGCTGCACGTGTACCCAACTCCCGTCGTACCTCCAGACATCGTCATCACGGTGAGCATGCTGGAGCACCTGGCTCGAGCGGGTGAGGAGAGCCTGCGCCGGAAGGTAGACCCGCTCCGAAACTCCGGGGTGATCGGTGACACGATGATCAAAGGCGGTGACGCGCGTGACGCGATCATCGAGACCGTGAACGCGCTGAATATCGACCTCGTCATCATGGGAACACATGGCAAGCGCGACTTCCGCGCGCTGTTCGGCAGCGTGACAGAAGGCGTACTCCGCAGCATCACGACACCCGTATTGGCTCTGAAGCCACGGCCCCTTCGCGCGACGTGAACTTGGCTGCGAGCCGGCTGGCACAGCCCATGCGTCCAACTCCGCGCGTGTGCCGAACGAAGGCTTTCCGACGTGAAGTGTTCGCTGGGCTGGGAGCGCTCGCGCTCTGCGGCGTAGCAACTCACGAGCTAGCAGCGACTGCGGGAGGAGCACTGATGTTCGAAAAATACCAATTGCGCAACGGTTTGGAGGTGATCCTCTCGCCGGATCACAGGCTGCCGATAGTCGCAGTCAACCTCTGGTACCACGTCGGTGCAGTGAACGAGCAACCCGGACGTAGCGGCTTCGCGCACCTCTTCGAGCACATGATGTTTCAAGGTTCGGCGCACATCGCCGAAGCGCAGCATCTTGCAATGCTCGAACAAGCGGGGGCGACCGACCTGAACGCGTCGACCGACTTCGATCGTACGAACTATTTTCAGACGGTACCGAGCAACTATCTCGA
>Ga0193752_1000770_pt1 | contig 29121 bp, 21 predicted proteins | sample H1c1metaG_FD_144924 | JGI IMG/M metagenome (GOLD analysis project Ga0193752, IMG submission 144924) | Soil microbial communities from a riparian zone of the East river system, Colorado, United States - H1c1 | ecosystem: Environmental > Terrestrial > Soil > Riparian zone | place: USA: East River...
AAAGCTGATGAGCAGCAAATCGCTGGTCGGGTTTGGCGATACAATCATGGCAGCTTTCTCTGCCGGTGTACTGATTCCGTTGCACACATCTACCACAAAATTTTGTGTGGATGTATTCACACAGCCGTTCGCGTCGGTGTAGGTATATGTTAGCGTATGCGTTCCTGTTCCTGCAGTTGTTGGGTCAAGCTGTCCGCCACTCACACCCGGGCCGGTATATACACCACCAGCGGGTGATCCGCCGGTGAGTGTGAAAGTTTGTTGTGGAAGAATACAGAATGTATCCTGCGGCAGATTGAGTGTCACAACCGGAAGTGGATTGACGCTTACTGTAATTGCAGCAGAAGTATCCGTGCATGAACCGTTATCTGCAATGACATAGTACGTGCCGCTTTGTGTAACACGGAGTGTATCATCTGTGCTATTGTCGCTCCAGAGGTAAGATGCTCCGCCTGATGCAATAAGTGAAACACTATCTCCCTGGCAAAACGAGGTGGGGCCTCCCGCAGCAACGACCGCTGTTGGTGAACCTGTATTCACAAAAGTCATAGGAGAAATAGCCGTGCAGTTCGATGCATTCACAACGTATACCCAATACGAACCCGGGGTGCTGACAGGAATACTTTGTGTGGTTGATCCTGTATTCCACAGATAAGATGTGTTCGCCGTAACTGTAAGATTCACCGTATCCCCATTGCAGATTGTGGTTGGACCATCGGTTGTAACAGTTGCAGTCGGCTGGTTCTGGCAGTAAATGTACCCGGTCCATCCGGCGCCGTTGGTTGTACCATCGGATATAAAACGGAACGTGAGTGCATTTCCTGTTGACTGAATAGGGCTACCCGGAGGTAGGTTACCAGCATACGAACCAAGTGACGGTGATGCGATGCTCGGTCCGTCATAAATATACAACCGGTCGCAGCAAAATTCCGTGTTTAATGTGTTGAACCAAAATTCAATTCCGCATCCGCTGTTCGAATATAAAGTCATGACACGGTCTTCGTTGTTCGCGTAGTTACTGGCACTGCCACCTGGATCGTAGAAGTAGCCTCCGCAGGTGTAACGCGCTCCACCTGTCATATTAATCGTCGGAGTGGGGTCGGGAGCAGACACACAGGTGATCCATGCCTGCCAGCCCGTGTTGTTCGTTGATCCATCACTCTTGAAACGGAATGTAAAGCTCGTGGTGTTCGATGTCAGCGCGCCGGGTGCAAGGTTGGAACCGGTAAGAATGGCGTACAACGGTGCCGATGTTGAAGTGCCATCGTAGATGAAGAGTGAATCGTTTGCGGCGATGTTGAAGTAATTCGGATTGAAATCAAACTTCAGGTATTGACCGCTAGAAGAAGTGAATGTCATTACGCGGTCTTCATTGTCAGTATAGTTCCCAAACTGTCCGCCGCTATCGTAGAACAGACCTTCACAAACGCTGACGCTACTGTTGGTAATCGGGAACAACGGAATCACCGGCCCGCCGCAACTGATTGAAGCAGTCCAGCCGTGAAAGGGGTTAATGTTGTCGGATGTGAATACGAAGGTGAACGAACTTCCCGTCGACGTGATAGTGCCAGGGCCAAAACTTGAACCGTAGGAACCGATGAGTTGGTATGCGGTTGTAGGTCCGTCGTAGATATATAAACGATCCGCGCCGTAGAGGTCAAACGCTCCGAAAAACATCGTAAGGCGGTTGCCGTTGTACGATGTAAATGTCTGCGTAAGGTTTTCGTTATTGCCGTAATAACCGGCGCCGCCAGAATCGTAGAAATATCCGTCGCATACGTAGCGTGTTCCGGAACTCATGGTGTAATAACCCGGAATTGCCGCCGCAGTAGTGCATGTTAAGATGATGGCCCAACCGGTACCATTCGTGCTTCCATCGCTCTTGAAGCGGAATGTTAAGTTGCTTCCGGAAGTAATAAAGTCTTCGGTATGGGATCCGGTAACATATATAGCCAGGGGAGAAGCTCCAGTTGTAGCCCCATCGTACACAAACAGAGTATCTCCGCTTTGCAGATTGATAGTAGTGCTTGTAAAGTCGCAATACAGCTGATCGCTTGTGCCGGAACTGAATGTCTGAACTACATCCTGATTGTCGGAATAATTACCATTAATTCCGCCATCATCAAAGAGATAACCTGCACACGTGGTATCAATACTGCTGCTCATGTTGAAGATGGTGAGGGCCGGACCTCCGCAGCTGATGACTGCATCCCAGCCGGCATTAGTATTGATGTTATCGGAAGTGAACACGAAGGTGAGTGAAGTTCCGGTTGCCGTGATGGTGCCCGGGTTCGAAAAGTAGTTACCGATGAGCGGAGAAGCGGCGGAAGGACCATCATAGATGTATAAATGGTCGCAGCAAACCTCCAGGTAGAGCGAGTTGAACGTCATCACCATCCGGTTTCCGTTGGGGGAGGTAAATGTCATGGTGAGATTCTGGTTGTTGCCGTAATTGGATGAGAAGCCGCCGGAATCGAAAAAGTTACCGGTGCAGGTGCTCACGGAAGTATTGCTCATCGGATAGGACTGAGCCGAAGCAGCCAGCGAAAGACACGATGCAAAGAGAAATCCGAAAATCTGTTTCATTATCATTATGTGAGAAGAGTAAAAAAATCAGCGGCGAATTTACGGAGGATATAAGAGAATCGCTGTGAATTCACATAAATAAATGAAACTGCTGTGGGTCAGACGCGTTGCCGGCTGATCAAGGGTCCTAACCCTCAAAAGGCTTTATCCCTTTCAGGGTAGACACCCTTGCACAAGCACAAGGGTCCTAAGGCTAATAGCCTTTGCAGCGTTAACACCCTTCCAACCCAAAACCATTCCGTATTTTAGCCGCTCATGCGCATCACCTTCCTCGGCACAGGCACATCCCAAGGCGTTCCCATCATCGGGTGCGACTGCGCCGTGTGCACATCCGCTGATCCGCGCGACAACCGCCTGCGCAGTTCCGTGATGATCGAACAGGAGGGAAAGACCATTGTTATCGATACCGGCCCTGACTTTCGCCAGCAGATGCTTCGTGCGAAAGTGAAAAACATGGACGCCGTAGTCTTCACGCACGAACACAAAGATCACCTCTCGGGACTCGATGAAGTGCGCGCGTTCAATTTCATCAACAAGGGAAAGCCGGTTCCGGTGTACGCAACCGAACAGGTGCAACGCGCCATCCGCCGGGAGTTCGCGTACATTTTTGAAACACCGGCCTATCCCGGGATCCCCAAAATTGATATTCATACGATTTCAACTGAACCTTTTTCTGCTGAAGGCGTTCACTTCATTCCCATCCAGGTATATCATCACCTGCTGCCGGTCCTGGGTTTTCGCGTGGGCGGATTCGTTTACATCACAGACGCGAATCGCATTGACGCAGAAGAACGGAAAAAAATCCGCGGCGCTGATGTGCTTGTGCTCAATGCGCTTCGTCGCGAGCCGCATATTTCGCACTTCACCCTGGAAGAGGCCATCGCGCTTGTTGCGGACCTGGAACCGAAAGTGGCTTACTTCACGCACATCAGTCACCAGTTGGGAAAACATGCAGATGTGAATGAAGAATTGCCCCCGCATATTCGCCTGGCGTACGACGGACTGACCATCGATTTGTAAATGGTATAAACAAAAAGTCCCGTCCCGCAGAAGCGAAACAGGACTTGATGATGTTCAATCGTGTGAATTACGCAGCGCTCCTCATCGGGTCATCCATCATGATGATATCGCTCACCACAATTTCAATGCTGGTGCGTTTCTGACCAACTTTATCGATCCATGTTCGTGTCACCAACCGCCCGGTGATTCCCACTTTGCGTCCTTTCACGAGATATTGTTCTGCCACATCTGCTTGTTTTTCCCAGGCAACGAGATTAAACCAGTTCACAGTACCAGCCTTTTTTTCGCCGGCGGCATTTTTGGTGTAGTTGATATGTGCGAGTGTGAATCGCGCAATTTTCTTTCCTGTTGTTGTGGCTTTCACTTCCGGGTTCATCCCGAGATTTCCGATCAGCTGTACGTTGTTCGCTTGCATCTTTCTAAAAATTAAAAGGGTTAAATAAATAAACTGTTTTGTTTGACTCGCCGTTGTGGCTAATCGATCGACGATGCAAAAGTGGAGAAGGTGCTTCCGGTTATCCGTATAATAAACGCTTGTAGTCGGATGTAAATGTTTGTAAGCGTTTGTAAACGGATATAATATTGAACATCAAAAAATTAGGATTCTGAAAAATCGCGTGGATGGAAAACAAAAAAGGCTCCGAAGAGCCCTTTTATGCGAACAAAAACCGTAAAATATTACTCGGCAGTCCTGAATGATCCATTCAGTCGGACCGTTCCGATCTGTTTACTGCCTGGTTTTTCAACAGCCAGGTTGAACGATCCGCAAGCCTGGTCAGCCTCGATGTAATCGATCTTCACTGAGCCTTGCTCGTCCATACCTATCTGCCAGTTGAAATACACTTTGCCTTTCGACGTGGTCATGGTTGTGAATGAACTGTAATCCATGTCCGTTGCGCTGTGCTTGTATGTTGCCGGAGCAACGTCTTTTCCGTGACGCGCAAACAATTGAATCACGATGTCAACCTGGTCATCTTTGCGATCGCCCACAAGATCTCCGGCAGCGTAGTTCTTCAGCGTGATGATTGCATTCGAATCGTTTGTCCATTCGATATTCGATTGCTTCACTTCAAAATTTCCGGTTTCGAATGCGTAGTCGCCCGACATATCGTACTTGTAATCTTTGATCGTTACCGCAATATTCGAAGCGCCTTTGCACACGTCAGCGAAAACCGACTTCGGTTCTTCGTTTACAACAACGGTGTCTTTGTCTAACGAATCTCCGTCGCGTGATTCACCATTGCCACAGGAAGAGATTGAAAATGCTGCGAAGAGCACGGAAGGAATGAGGATGTATTTTTTCATGGGTGCGTTTTTGTTTTCCGAAAGCTACCCAAAAAAAGCGGCTGCTCCGCTGTGTAAAAGTGTGGATTATCGTCCCCGCATTTTCAACAGCAAGCTATCCAATTCGTGATACGTTGTCTCGCGCGGAATGAAAACCGATTGGCGTGTCTTCGCCGAATATATTTTCGTCGCCGGAATATTTCCCTGCCACAACGAATCTACTTTCGGAATCCATTCGTTGTCGTAAAGTTCATCCAGGAAATTCACTTCGGCATGCAACTTCTTTCGTTTAATGAAGGGAACAAGGCGCGAGTCGATGTCTTTCTTGAAATCCGTTGAAACAAGAATCACTTTCACGGGTTTGTCTTTGTACACCGAATCGAGTTTTTCGAAATACGGAAGTTCAGCCACGCACGGTGCGCACCACGTTGCCCAGAAATTGACCACGTAAACAGTGTCGTTGCCATTCTGCAGCCGCTTATTCACGTCATCGATTTTCACCTGCGGAACTTTTGCTCCGACGAGAAAACCCACAACAAGCACCGGCAGAAACAGCTTCGACAATTTCATGAGACAAAGATACGCCACAATCCTTTTGACAGAGACTCCTTGTCCATCGGGGAAATTGCATGGTTATATTCAAAAAATGTCAGCCCTGCGTTGTGCGCCTTCGGCGTTCTGCCACAGATACGCAGATTGCGCAGATTTTTGAAATTCATTATTTATTTTTTCAATTATTTAAATCTGCGTAATCTGCGCATCTGTGGTAAGGGGCCGAAGGCCCAGGCTAAGGATTTGAATTCGGTAGTGGGTCACTTTGAAAATTTTGACAGAGGGATTGACACGGAATTCTGATTTATAGTTTCTGTGAAATTTTGTGTATTCGGTGAATTCCGTGTACCATTGAATTCTTATTTTTCCTCCAGGTAAATCACATACCGGAATCCAACCGTGCAATGCGCTTCGTTCGGATCGCAGAATGTTTTCGCCTGCGTACCGCCAACATTCTTTCCGTATTTCATCGCAAAACGCCCGTCAAACCAATTGCAGCCGCGCACCAGTTTCCCGTGTTCCGGAAGCTGATCGTAATAGTGTTTTTCGTAATCCACAATTTGCCTTTGCTCATTCGCGTACGGATTTCTGAAGGAAGCGAACAAAGAAAGTGACTAAAACTATTCTCGCGGTTTTATTCTGGCCGCGAATTACACGAATTACGCTAATCGTACATTAGTGTAATTCGTGTAATTCCCGGCTCACTTTCATTCCGTCCTTTGAAAATATCCCCGAAAAATCCACTCAAAACGCTAAATTTGGTTTTTCTCAATCGAACCTATGCAGGGCAGCTTGCCCCTTTACAAGATCATTGCACCAGCCATTCCTTCGGCTGGCGTGTACTTTTTTACCACGGACAGCGGTATTCAGTACGAGGTGCGTTTTGGCCGCAGACAGGATAATATTCTTCATGCGACCATCGTGTTTGGTGTGATCAACGATGAGTTCGACGGTGAAGAATACGTGGTGACGAACAGGGGCGAAGTGTTCCGCGTGATGAGCACCATTGTGAAGATTGTGAAAATGTTCATGCACGAACATCCGAAAATCGTTTCCTACGAGTTTACCGGCATTCCGAAGGAAGGTGAAGACGAAGAAAAATCATCGCAGCGTACGCTTCTGTACAGGCGTTATCTTCCGCGTATTTTTGAAACGGGATTTGATTTCAATTTCAGGAATAATTCGGCGCTCGTAACGCGTTCTTCACGCTTCTGAGAAGACATAGACGCAAAGCCGCAAAGTTCGCGAAGCAAAGCGCAAAGAATCGAAAATAAACCACATACATAGTAAGCATAGCTGCGTGTGCAATACTGAATGCAGCGTCTGAGTAACACGATCGCGCAGCGATCCTATGTGGGCTACGGCAATCTTTGCTCAGGACTATGTAACCTATGTAGCTATGTGGTTAATCAGATAAACAGCAAAGCTGTTCGCGAAATCTTTGCGTCTATCTACTTCTTCGGCGGGTTCTTCACCGGCGCCACAACCTTCTCCTTAAACTCCACCTCGCACGGCACCATCAACTGGTCTTCCATCACAATGAGGTCACAACTTGTTGTAGTCATGGAAAGGATCTTGGTTGTGCCATCGGGCATTTCAACCGGCATTTCGGAAGTAGTTGCAGCCGGACCTTCAAACACAAACGGTTCTTCGAAACTGCTGGCGAGGTCAATGTCGCGGATGTGGTATTTCGTTCCTAAAATTTTCGTGTAAATGCCCACCACCGCGCGCGTGATGCGTACGTTGATCAGGTTGAGCGTGCGGTCGTACCAGATCACCACGTCGCCCACGCAGGTTGTGGAGTAGCTGAACGGACCGGCAACTACATTTACATCAGTAATGAATTCTGCTTTGCCGGGATGGAGATAGATTTTCGGATTGATCAGCGTCCACGAAAAAGTATCTTCCACGAACAATACTTTGTACGGTTCCTTTCCCGTTATATTACCCATAGCCACGAGACTTTTGTTGATCATTTCTTCGTGGAGAATGACTTTAAGATCATTCGGCGGATTGCTCATCACCTGTTGCGGGGGCTGAACCGGTTTAGGCGGCCCCATCACCTGGTCGCGTCGCGAACGGCACGCAGGAGAAACGAAAAGAATAAGTGCTAAAGCAATCAGCGGGAATGCTTTGTTCATAACACAAATGTACGCGGCAGGGTTTTTGTTTACTTTTAAAAAACATAATTTAACGGACAATGAAAGCTTTTTTGTTAACAGCCGCGCTGAGCGCACTCGTATTCGCCGAACCTCCGGTGGGTGATGTATTCCCTGAACTGAAAGCTGAAACGCTGGACGATAAAACGCTTACCATTCCAACGGATACCAAAGGCAAATCCACGCTCATCTGCATGGCGTATTCTGCCGAAGCCGAAAAGGACCTGATTACCTGGTACGAGCCAACCTACGACAAGTTTATTGCGAAGACAGAGCTGATGGCCGACATGTATGATGTCAACGTATACTTCATTCCCATGTTTACCGGCGTGAAGGCGCTTGGGGCCAACAAAGCCAAGGAGGACATGAAGAAAACCGTGCAGGAAGATTTACAGCCGCACGTAGTGATCTATCGCGGAGAACTGGAAGCTTATAAAGAGAAGCTGAAGATGGAGGACAAAACGAAGCCGTATATCTACGTACTCGATAAGGAGGGAAAAATTCTGTTTGTCACATCCGGGGCTTACACCGAGGAGAAAATGGATGAGATCGATGAATTCATCGAATAAAAGAAATACTACTGCCGATAGGTGGGGCGAAGGGTTTAGTCTATCGCCTACCGTCTATTTACTATCGTCTGATTAAGCTACTACTTTCGCGTTCGGATATTTCACCATCCACATCTCAAGCGCCTTTTGTGATTTCACCATGATCACGGTGCGGTAATCAACCTGGAGTTTGATAATGTCTGGGCCGTTGGTCTTAGGAGCAACTGGTTTCGCTTTGCGTGTGCGCATATTTTTCATTGATTTACTTTCGCGGACAAGAACGAGTGGTTTCATGATTGTTTGGTTTAATATTCTATACAAAAGAAACAAGATTAACCGTGCACCCCGGGTTCAATTCGTTCAGTGGGAGCAAACAGACGATAACCGGTTTGACTCTGCTTTTGTTGAAAGAAGAATGCTTTTTCGGCGGCTCATCAACGTTTGATCCGTGCTGTTGATGAATTGTTCATTTGCTGCTCAAAAACGTGTTAAAATCAAGTTAATTGCGCTCAACTGATTGAAAAGCAGGGACGTACCCAAGACTTTGGTTTCGGACTTGTCAACAGTTCGCCTATAAAAAAGCCCCTCCGTTGAAGAGGGGCAGGGATGTATAAGTTAACTCTAAAACTCAGGCGATAATCTTGGCTTCCGGGTGACGTGTCATCCACATCTTCAGGGCTTCCTTGGTTCTCACAATAACGATTGTACGGCTATTGATCTGAAGTTTTATGCGTTCCCCAATACTTAGTTTGGGTTGTACTTTTTCGGGCTTTTTCATAGTGCAAGTAATTAGTTACCTGTATAGTCGGCGAAAACCGTGCTAATGTTTTAGCCATTAACATTCTTTGGTACTTATGAAAATCTCCCGATTCACCGAGCACCGTTTTTGAGTTAATCCTGCGGTATTGGTTCGCGAAACACGATTTCCCTGTCGAAAACATCTACTACAATTTCTCCGTGCTTCGGAACTTTTCCGGCCAGGATTTGTTTCGACAACTCGTTGAGCACCTTCTTTTGTAGAATTCTTTTCACAGGTCGTGCACCAAATTGCGGGTCATAACCAAGTTCCGAAAGCCAGCTGATTGCATCGGGACTGGCCGTGAGATGAATGCCATTCTCCTCGAGCATTTTGCTGACGGAATTAAACTGCAGGCGAACGATCTCGTCGACGTCTTCACGCGTAAGCGGAGAGAACATAATGATCTCGTCGATGCGGTTCAGGAATTCCGGGCGAATCTGCTTCTTCAGCATATCGAAAACTTCGACTTTGGTTTGCGCAATAATTTCTTCACGGTTCTTATCATTCATCTTCTCGAAATTTTCCTGGATCACGTGCGAGCCCATGTTCGAAGTCATGATGATGATCGTATTCTTGAAATTCACTGTACGGCCTTTGTTATCCGTCAGGCGTCCGTCATCGAGTACCTGCAGCAGAATGTTGAACACATCCGGGTGCGCTTTCTCAATTTCATCCAGCAAAATCACGGAGTACGGTTTTCTCCTTACAGCTTCGGTAAGCTGTCCGCCTTCTTCGTATCCTACGTATCCGGGAGGCGCACCCACCAGGCGCGATACGGCGTGACGTTCCTGGTATTCGCTCATGTCAATGCGCGTCATCGACTGATCATTGTTGAACAGGAATTCTGCAAGCGCTTTCGCGAGTTCTGTTTTTCCTACACCGGTTGTGCCCAGGAAAATAAATGAACCAATGGGTTTTCGGACATCCTGCAACCCGGCGCGGCTTCTGCGCACAGCGTCTGCAATGGCTTCTATCGCTTCATGCTGTCCTACTACGCGTTTGTGAAGTTCATCTTCCAGCCGAAGGAGTTTTTCCTTTTCACTCTGTAGCATGCGCGTAACAGGAATGCCGGTCCAGCTGCTCACAACACCGGCGATATCTTCGCTGTCCACTTCTTCTTTGATCATCTGCCTTCCGTCGCTCTGCATTTCTGCGAGATCGGCTTTGGCTTTTTCCAATTGTAACTCTGCTTCTTTCGTACGGCCGTAACGGATCTCCGCAACTTTGCCGTAATCGCCCGCCCGCTCGGCCTGCTCGGCTTCGAACTTCAGGCTCTCGATATCTTCCTTAGCTTTCTGAATCGCTTCTACAATTTCTTTTTCCGATTGCCATTTCGCTCGAAGGTCCGCGCGCTTATCATTGAGCTCTGCGATTTCCTTATTGAGCAGGTCCAGTTTGAAATCGTCGTTCTCGCGTTTGATCGCTTCCCGTTCAATTTCCAGCTGCCGGACTTTTCGCTCAACGTCTTCCAGTTCCAGTGGCATGGAATTGATTTCCATTCTCATTTTGGATGCAGCTTCGTCAATGAGGTCAATGGCTTTATCCGGCAGGAAACGGTCGTTGATGTACCGCTGCGACAATTCCACCGCAGCAATAATCGCTTCATCTTTGATCCGCACTTTGTGGTGCGTTTCGTATTTTTCCTTGATACCGCGAAGGATCGAAATCGCATCTTCAGCAGACGGTTCATCGACCATTACTTTCTGGAAGCGGCGTTCAAGCGCTTTGTCTTTTTCAAAATACTTCTGGAATTCATTGAGCGTTGTTGCACCGATCGCACGCAATTCACCACGGGCGAGTGCCGGTTTCAGAATATTCGCCGCATCCATTGCACCTTCGCCGCCACCGCCGGCCCCAACGAGTGTATGAATTTCATCAATGAAAAGAATGATGTCGCCGTTTGCGCCAACCACTTCTTTCACCACCGATTTCAAACGTTCTTCAAATTCACCTTTGAATTTTGCACCTGCAATCAAAGCGCCCATGTCCAGCGAGAAAATCTGTTTCGTCTTGAGATTTTCCGGAACATCGCCATTGATAATTCGGTGGGCGAGACCTTCGGCAATAGCCGTTTTACCAACCCCGGGTTCACCCACGAGGATCGGGTTGTTCTTGGTCCTGCGCGTAAGGATCTGCAGCACACGGCGGATTTCCTCATCGCGCCCGATCACCGGATCGAGTTTTCCCTTGCGGGCCTGTTCATTCAGGTTGATCGCGTATTTCGAAAGTGCGTTGTAGGTTTCTTCCTGCGAAGCGCTGGTTACGCGTTCGCCTTTGCGCAAATCTTTGATGGCCGCTTTCAGGTCTTTGGCGGTGATGCCCTGGTCTTTCATCATCTGGCCAACCTGGTCGCCGGCATCCAATATGCCCAGCAACAGGTGTTCGATGGATACAAACTCGTCGTTGAACTCCTTGAGCGCGTTTACGGCCTTTACAAGGGCCTTGTTGGCCGTATTGGACAAGTACTGGCCTCCGCCCGCCACTTTGGGGTAAGATTGCACAATGCGGTCGGCAAGCTGTCCAAACAGGTTTCCGTTAACGTTCAGTTTTTTGAGCAGAAACGGTGTCACATTTTCATCCACACTCAAAATGCCTTTCAGCAAATGCCCGGTTTCAACAGCCTGGTGACCATCCGTCATCGCAATCTGCTGGGCCTGCTGGATCGCTTCCTGCGATTTTAATGTAAAATTATTGAGGTTCATTGGTAATTTCCTTTGCAGGATTAGCCTCAAAACACGATCCAATTGCGAATTGAGGGCGGATTAACGCAAGAATGTCAGAACAGCGGCCGCGTGTGTGGACAAACTGGCACAAAACAGGGCGGTATGGCCAATAAAAAAAGCGTCCCGTCAGCTGGGCCGACGGGACGCTTTGAAAACTTTAGATCCGCTAATTACTGAATAACAACTTTAGAAGTTGTTGAAGCAGTTCCTGCAGCTACCGTCAGGAAGTAAACACCAGCATCAAGATTAGCTGTGTTCAGCTGAACAGTATTTGAACCTGTATTCATGTTACGGCTTTCAGTAATTACAGCCTGTCCGAGCGCGTTGTACATCGTAATTACTACAGCCTCGTTGTTGTTGAGGGTAACGTTTACGTTAACTGATTCGTTAGCCGGGTTAGGGTAAGTAGCAACAGTTCCGAAAGAAGCTACTGCTTCGTTGATTCCGATTGCCAGTGTGAATTCACTTTCGTCGAACGTTACGTCGTTGATGTAATAGTGATCGAAAGTAGTTGCTGTGTTGTGCGAACCGTCGCGGTCGATTGAATTGGAAGTAGGAATAGTGTATGTACTTCCGCTGATCAATGTGTTGTTTGACGTGTAGTGCCAGTACGCATCATCAGTGTTTGTAAACTGCTTGCGTGCAGTGCGCATGTCTGTAGTCCAGTCAACACCTACACCGTAAAGGTTTCCGAAAGCGTTCTCACCACCAGCCAGGTTAGGATCGCTGTCTGCCCAGAAGTAGAACAGGTGATCGCGGCTTGGGCTTGAAGAGATCTGGATACGGGCATCAAGATCAAAAGGGGTTGTTCCGTCAGAGAAAGGTGACGCAGTAGTTGTATTGGTAGTAACCAGAGAATCGATCAGGATCGCATTCCACGTGTTTGCACCTGTTGTGTAAACGTCATAGATGTAGTGATGCGCCATTCCTGCAGGGATATTGCTGAATGTAGTTGTGTATCCCAGTGAATCGTCGTGATCAGAATAACCGCTTTCGATTGTACAAACAATGTGTAGGTTTCCGTTGTGGTCAACAGCCATGTCTGAACCGTTGTTCATAGAGAACCAAGGCTTAATGTCTCCGGCTGAACTAGGGAAGATGTTCTGGCTGATGATTCCGATCGTTGAATAATCGAAAGGAGCCCATGCAGCTGACCATGTAGTTCCACCATCCGTTGTGCTGTAAACGATAGGTTGGAAAGCACGTGTCTCAGGAGTTGAAGCCGAAGCCTGAACACCGAAAAATACGCAGTAACCAATTTGTCCGTTTGCAGAGAATGTGAGGTGTGTCATGCTGTAAACATCATTTGCACCTGTTCCGTCCTGGTGGAACGAAGGCTTGATGGAATCCATGGTCCAGGTAACTGTTGTGCCGTCAAACACACCGTGATTCAATGCTGCACCGCGAAATCCGTTGGCAGCAACTTCGTCGTTAGTAACAAGCTCGCCTGTTACCCATACAGAGCTGTCTGAGTAAGAAGCCATGTCAATACGCTGGAATGAGTTGAGGTTGTTGGATGCAACTCCAACACCTGTGTTACCCATGCCCGGAATAATCGGAGCTGCGCACTGGTAGTAACCTTCCCAACCAGCGGTTGGAGTCCAAGGTCCTACAACTGCGAGCCATGCATTGGACATGGTCGTGTTGCCTACAGGGTTAATGATCGCCCCGGAAGGGTAACGGAAAAGTTGGGAACCGTCATTATCAAAGTACATGGAATCCCATGATGTTCCGTTGTTGGTTGTCCAGGTACCCTGGATGTAACCGCTGTTTACACCTGCAACTGACCAATCGAAAGACATGCGGTGCGTAAACAATGCAACACCAAGGGCCTGATTGGCGGTCATACAATTAGATTGTGCAACAAGCAAGGTATTCGCGTTGTATGAACTTGAAAACATTGTTCCGGCTACCTGAACCGTAGGGTTCGCTCCGCTCCGTTGAGAGGCGTTCGCATTGGAGTAGAAGCTTGGGCTCTCAGCATCAGCATTTTTAGTTTGCTCAAGAGTGAGGTTCATCTTCTTGGCTACTCTTACTTGCTGCTGTGCAACCATTCCAAGTGTTGCTGTTACTCCGATCACAAGAAGTAATCCTTTTTTCATTTTGATATGTTTTAACAGGTTAGGAATTCAGTTTTAATGATCAAAGCTAAGAAAACTATTGGTCTCAAGCAGCGCCGTCCATAAAAAAAGGGTGCCGTCAGACCTGCTGACGGCACCCTTTAAAACGTTAATTCTGCTGATTACTGGATCACAACTTTAGAAGTTGTAGAAGCAGTTCCTGCAGATACAGTCAGGTAATAAACGCCAGCTTCAAGATTCGCTGTGTTCAGTTGAATTGTATTTGCACCTGCATTCATGTTGCGGCTTTCAGTAACTACAGCTTGCCCGAGCGCGTTGTACATTGTAACTACTACTGCCTCGTTGTTGTTGAGGGTAATGTTTACGTTCACCGCTTCGTTAGCCGGGTTAGGATAAGTAGCAACAGTTCCGAAAGAAGCTACTGCTTCGTTGATTCCGATTGCCAGCGTGAAATCACTTTCGTCAAATGAAACTGTATTGATGTAATAGTGATCAAATGTGTTCTCAGTAGCGTGTGAACCATCGCGGTCAATTGAATTGGTCGCAGGAATGCTGTACGTGCTGCCGCTGATCAGGGCGTTGTTCGACGCATAGAAGAAGTACGCGTCATCAGTGAACGTAAATTGCTCTCTGGCTGTACGCATGTTTGTAGTCCAGTCAACACCAACTCCGTAAAGGTTTCCGAATGCATTTTCGCCACCAGCAAGGCTAGGATCGCTGTCTGCCCAGAAGTAGAACAGGTGATCGCGGCTTGGGCTTGAAGAAACCTGGATACGTGCATCGATATCAAGCGGTGTTGACATGTACGAGAAGATTGATGCAGTAGTTGTGTTGGTAGTAACCAGGGAATCGATCAGGATCGCATCCCATGTGTTTGCACCTGTTGTGTACACGTCGTAGATGTAGTGGTGGGCCATTCCTGCAGGGATGTTGCTGAATGTAGATGTGTATCCCAGTGAATCATCGTGATCAGAATAACCGCTTTCTACTGTGCAAACAATGTGCAGGTTTCCGTTGTTGTCAACGACTGCATCAGAACCATTGTTCATAGAGAACCAAGGCTTCACATCTCCTGCGCTGGTAGGAATAATGTTCTGGCTGATGATCCCGATCGTTGAATAATCGAAAGGAGCCCATGCAGCTGACCACGTAGTGCCGCCATCCGTTGTGCTGTAAACGATAGGCTGGAAAGAGCGTGTCTCAGGAGTTGAAGCCAAAGCCTGAACACCAAAGAATACTGCGTAACCGGTTTGTCCGTTTGTAGAAAATGCGAGGTGGCACATGCCGTAAGAATCGTTAGCGCCTGTTCCGTCCTGGTGGAACGCTGGCAGGATTGTATCCATTGTCCAGGTTACAGCAGTTCCATCATAATGTCCACGATTCAGGATAGCGCCAAGGTATCCGCCTGCCAGGTCATCATCAACCTGAACTGCGCCGGTAACCCAAACTGTACTGTCTGAATACGAAGCAATATCGATACGCGGGAACGAGTTAATGTTATTGCTTGCTGTACCCACTCCGGTATTTCCCGCACCGCTCACAAAAGGAGCATCGTTCAGGTAATATCCCTGCCATGCAGCACCATCAGTGTATGGGCCAGCGATAACTGAACGCGCATTGGCCATGGAAGTATTTCCGGTTGGGTTAATGATCGCGCCGGAAGGATAACGGAAAAGCTGGACATTATCATTGTCGTAGTACATGGAATCCCATGTAGCGCCATTATTAAGTGTCCATGACTGTTGGATAAATCCGCTGTTTACGCCAGCAGGTGACCAATCAAAAGAAATACGGTGTGTGAACATGGCAACACCCAATGACTGGTTTGCTGTGAGGCAATTGGATTGTGATACCCATACAGTCAGCGCATTGCGGGAACTGGAAAACATAGTTCCGCTCACCTGAACGGTTGGGTTTGTACCGCTGCGTTGACTTGCATTGGCATTAGAGTAGAAGCTAGGGTTCTCAGCATCAGCACGTTGAGTTTGCTCAAGAGTGAGGTTCATCTTCTTGGCCACTCTTACTTGCTGCTGTGCAACTAATCCAAGTGTTGCAGTTACTCCGATCGCAAGAAGTAATCCTTTTTTCATTTTGCTTTGTTTTAACAGGTTAGGAATTCAATTTGAGTCGTCAAAGCTAATAAAACTAGCCATTAATACAACTTAAAGACCGTTCAAAATATGGATCAGGATTTTGATAACTTTTCAACCCGTTTTGCACAGGCGTGGAAGTTTATACACACCCAAAATTATATCCGCTGAAAATCAATGGCTAGCTAAAGACGTGTTTTATCCTGAAAATTGCATTTGGTTGATTACTAGCTAAATAATGGCAATTAATAGGGAGGGCGCAGCAAAATAAAAATATTCAGGACGGCAAAGAATTCACATAGAATTGACTTATCTTTGTTGCCCTTTTAAGAGGAAAGTCCGACCGGTTACGGGCTATGTCTAACCGTCTGAATGAACCGGCATTCCGACCAAGTGCTTTAGCACTATAAATTACTCAAAAATGGCTGAAACTACAGCAACCACTGCGCTTCCGGATTTTGACTGGAACGCTATTGGCAAAAAACAAGACATCTATTCTAAAGAAGAGGTTGCACAACTTGATGCGTTGTACAGCGGTACGCTGAAGTCTATCACCGATCATGAACTGATCGAAGGTGTTGTTGTTGCACGCAACTCGAAAGAAGTTGTGATCAATATCAATTTTAAATCAGACGGTGTAGTTCCATTGTCTGAATTCCGTTACAATCCCGATCTGAAAATCGGTGATAAAGTGGAAGTTTATGTAGAAAGCCAGGAAGACAAAAACGGTCAGCTGATCCTTTCACATAAGAAAGCCCGTGCGATGAAATCGTGGGAGCGCGTGAACAACGCACTTACCGGTGATGAAATCATTAAGGGTTATGTAAAATGCCGTACAAAAGGCGGACTTATCGTTGACGTATTCGGAATTGAGGCATTCCTGCCTGGTTCACAGATCGACGTTAAACCTATCCGCGATTACGATATTTACGTAGGGAAAACGATGGAGTTCAAAGTCGTGAAAATCAACAACGAATTCAAAAACGTAGTTGTATCACACAAAGCACTCATCGAAGAAGAACTCGAAGCACAGAAACGCGAGATCATCTCCAAACTTGAAAAAGGCCAGGTTCTTGAAGGAACCGTTAAAAACATCACCAGTTACGGTGTGTTTGTTGACCTTGGCGGTGTTGATGGACTTATTCACATCACCGACCTTAGCTGGGGACGTATTTCTCACCCTGAGGAAATCGTTAAGCTGGATCAGAAAATCAACGTCGTTATCCTTGATTTTGATGACCAGAAGAAACGTATTGCTCTCGGCCTGAAACAGCTTACTTCACATCCTTGGGAAGGTTTGAATACCGAACTCAAAGTGGGTGACAAAGTAAAAGGCCGTGTTGTTGTTATTGCTGATTACGGCGCGTTCGTTGAGATCCAGCCAGGCGTTGAAGGACTGATTCACGTTTCAGAAATGTCATGGTCACAGCATTTGCGCAGTGCACAGGACTTCCTGAAAGTAAGCGATGAAGTTGATGCAATGGTATTGACACTTGACCGCGAAGAGCGCAAAATGTCACTCGGCATTAAGCAACTCACTCCTGATCCGTGGAAAGATATCCTGGATAAATATCCAAAAGGATCACGTCACAATGCGAAGGTTCGCAACTTCACCAACTTCGGAATCTTTGTTGAACTCGAAGAAGGAATTGACGGACTCATTCACATTTCTGACCTGAGCTGGTCTAAAAAGATCAAGCACCCGTCTGAATTCACAAAAATCGGTGAGAACATCGATGTAGTTGTGCTCGACGTAGACGTTGAAAACCGTCGTCTCAGTCTCGGACACAAACAACTCGAAGAGAACCCGTGGGATGTTTTTGAAACCGTATTCACAATCGGATCGGTTCACAAAGGCACAATCGTGAGCTTAAACGACAAAGGCGCTGTAGTACAGCTTCCTTACGGAGTTGAAGCGTTCTGTCCAACCAAACACCTGATGAAAACAGAAGGTGGAAATGCGAAACTGGAAGAGACAATCGACTTCAAAGTGCTTGAATTCAATAAAGAGTCTAAGAAAATCATCGTTTCACACCGTAACACGGAAGAATCGATCGCAATCGAAGAAAAAGATGGTGGTCCACGTGGTGCAGTGAAGAAAGATGCGAAGTCTGGCGACGAAACCAAGAAGGCTGTCAAGAAAGTAAAAGACAGCATGGAAAAAACAACACTTGGTGATGTGTCTGCGCTTGCTGATTTGAAATCAGCCCTTGAAAACAAGGAGCAAGGCGAGAAAGACTAAATGCGATTGTCCCGGACGGTGCCTCCTGCCCGGGCCAACTAAAAACTACGCCATGGTTTTTAGTTTTGATCCCTCCCGAAATACCATCGGGAGGGATTTTTCTTTTAAGAAAACCTTCCCACTATTCAAGTTTTTGTTTAAAATTTCAACAAAAAAATTTGCGATTTAAATTTAATCGTTAATTTTGGTATTAATATTTAATTGATAGTAGTGTATATTATTTATTTATTTGTACAAACGTTTGTAAACGACTATTTGAGCTATGGCACAGTATTGTATCGATTGCGGGGAGAATCTTAATGGAAGGGCTGACAAGAAATTTTGTTCAGATCTCTGCAGAAACAATTTTAACAATAAGCTGAACAGCGACACCAACAATTACATGCGCAACATCAATAATGTACTGCGCAAAAACCGGCGCATCCTCGCCGATCTCGCACCTAACGACAAAGCAACTGTTCACATCGATAAACTCACCGAGAAGGGACTCCTCTTTTCCTATTATACCCACATGTACCGCACGCGTAAAGGAGATCAGTATTTCTTCTGTTACGAATACGGTTATATCCGCCATTCCAATGATTTTGTGACCATCGTTATGCGCCGCCCTGCCGGTGATAAGGTCACAGAGAAGATCATGCCTGAAACTTCACTCAGCGCAATCGCGTAATAACAACAATTAACGCTGGACCGTTGATAAATCGAACGGGAGTGACTAATATTAACTTATTAGTTACGTTTCTTTATTGAGGAATAAAGCAACTTGTTTATGATGAAGAAAGGGATTGTCGCGATTGCGGCACTGATGAGTTTTACCTGTACCACCGTGATGGCGCAGGAGCCCGTTTTTATGACTGTTTGCAGACCCGTGTCGCCGTTGAACGATAGCGCGGTTTGCTACGTGGTCAAAACCGACCAGATCTATGCAGAAGGGCTGGATACAGTTCCCCAGATCATTTTCTGGCGCCGGGTCATGACATTGCCTCCGGATTCGGGGCTGATCAGCCGCATGGGAGAACGGACAATCTATGCCACATGGTCTACTGCCGAATGGGACAAGCTGGGTGAAACCAAACAAATGGCTTACCGCGACAGTATCCGTAAAACATACGGGTTGAGTGATTCGGTCCGGATCCTATTCACGGCGGGAAAAAGCGACTTCTACAATCCTTCGGTGGTTATCGCGGATATATACCGCGCAGTTCCCTTGTTCATGCAGGAAGGCGTTGACCCGTTTTATGCGCAGGCCATTTTGCTGATTGAAAGTCCGGGAAAAGTGAGAAAGTCCAATGCCGGAGCAATGGGAGCTTTCCAGCTTATGCCCAGTGTCGCACGCAGCATGGGGCTCAAAGTGAACAAGAAAGTAGATGAGCGTAAAGACTTCGATAAATCGTCGTGGGCGGCCGCAAAACTGATCAAGACCGTTTGTATTCCCCAGGTAAATAAAATGCTCACAGCGCGCGCCATTGCGTACGATTCTACTGATCTCTGGTACCGCCTGCTGGTGCTTCACGTATATCATGCCGGAGCCGGTAACGTGGGTGCGGCCATGAACGTGATCCAGCCAACCACCGGAGGAATGTGGCTTGTTCAGCGTTTATGGGTGACCACCGCCGCCAATTTTGGAAATGCATCTCAGAATTATTCCCAGCTCGCCGTTTCTGCAATGATCGAAATGGATATGGTATTGAAGAAGGAAATTGCGGTCACGCGACCACCTGATCCCGAAATCAAGGAAAAATAGCCCGTTGATAAAAACCCTTCCCCCACGGAAGGGTTTTTGCATTATTTAACCATTTGGAAATAATATATTTACGTTACCAAAACCGCCCCCCATGGGTTCTCTTTACAAGAACTGCACCTTTGCTTTCCTGTTATCAATTGCGCTGGTCTTCCCCGGTAAAGCTTATTCACAGGTAGTCATTAACGAGTATTCCTGCGCCAACATCAGTGCAACCGTCGACAATTATGGTGATTACAGCGACTGGGTTGAGCTTTACAATGCAGGCAGCGCTACGGTGAATCTCACCGGCTATCACATGAGTGATAACGTGAATAACGTAATGAAGTGGGCATTCCCCAGCGGATCGCTGGCACCGGGCGCCTTCATCCGGGTTATTTGCTCTGGTCGCAATATTGTAAGCGGAATCTGGTTTCACACGAGTTACAAAATGACCCAGTGCAAGCCCGAGGAAATTGTATTCTCCGATGCAGCAGGAAATATTCTCGATTCCATTACGCTGAAGCGAAATCAAACGAATCATTCCTGGGGACGCACAACGGATGGAGCGCCTACCTGGAGCGTGTTTATGACTTCCACGCTGGGGGCGAGTAATGGAACTTCCACACCGTACAATGCATACGCCACAACACCGGCGCTCAGTGTTCAGCCTGGATTTTATCCCGGTTCGCAGAACGTGAGCATGACGAGCCCTGATCCGAATGTGGCCATTCACTACACCACGAACGGATTCGAACCCACAACGGCCGATCCAACGTATGCCAGCGCAATTTCGGTGAGCACCACCCAGGTGATCCGTGCACGGGCATTCAGCAGCACACCAACCGTGCCTGCTTCGTTCATTGAAAGCAACACGTATTTCATCAGCATCACCCATACCACAGCCGTGGTTTCTATTTACGGCGATGGATTGATGTCGCTCATGAATGGTGGTTGGAACGATGAACCTGTTACCGGCCTGGAATATTTCGACAAGACCGGTGCTTTCCGTACAGAAGTAACCGGAACGTCGAACAAGCACGGGAATGATTCGTGGGCTTACGATCAACGTGGCATTGACTTCGTTTCAGAAGACCAGATGGGTTACAACGAAGCGCTCGAATGGAAACTGTTCCGCAGAAAGACCCGCGACAATTTCCAGAAGATCATTTTAAAACCTGCAGCGAACGACAATTACCCGTTTGAGAATGGCGCACACATACGCGACGCATATTGTCATGATCTTTCGCAGGAGGCCGGCCTGAACGTGGATGAACGCACTACGGAACCTTGCGTGGTGTATTGCAACGGCGCGTATTGGGGCGTGTACGAGATCCGTGAGAAAGTTGACGATCATGATTTCACCGATTATTACTACGACCAGGATGAAAACCATCTCCAGTTTCTGAAAACATGGGGAGGAACATGGCCGGAGTACGGTGGTACGCAAGCGCTGACCGACTGGAATGCATTCGTAACATTCGTGACCTCGAATAACATGACCACTCCTGCAAACTGGGCGTATGTCGACAGCGTGTACAACTGGAAAAGCCTTTGCGATTACATCATCCTGAATTCGATCTGCGTGACTTCCGATTGGCTGAACTGGAACACGGCGTGGTGGCGCGGAACGGATACGCTCGGCGATAAAAAGAAATGGCGTTATGCGTTGTGGGATAACGACGCAACGTTCGGTCATTACATCAATTACACGAACATTCCGAATACCTCGCCGAATGCAGATCCATGCGACCCGGAAAGTCTTCCGGACCCGGGCGGACAAGGACACATTCCGATCGTTAATGCGCTGATCGCAAACCCGGTTTTCAAACAGTATTACGTGAACCGTTATGCTGATCTTCTGAACACAACATTCAGTTGCGATTCCATGCTTGCGCGTTTGGATTCGATGATCGCAGAAATTGCACCTGAAATGCCGGGGCAATGTGCGAAGTGGGGCGGAACGCTGGGTGGATGGCAGGCGAACGTAACCACGCTTAGAAATTTCATCTCTGCACGTTGCACATTGCTTGTCCAGGGCATGATCGATTGCTACAACCTGAATGGTCCGTACGACATCACACTTGAAGTGCAGCCGGTAGGTGCAGGCACGATCGAACTGAATTCCCTGTATCTCGATCAGTTCCCGTGGACGGGAAGTTATTTCGGCGGCATACCCATCATGCTGCAAACGGCACCCACATCTTCGCAATACACGTTTGATTACTGGGAAATGGTGAACGTTCCATCACCTTCAGCAAACGACGACAGCATTACGACCGATCTCACGCAGGTGGATCACATCATTGCGCATTACAAGGAAGAAGAAATTCTTTCCAATGTATTTATCCCGACTGCATTTTCTCCGAACGGTGATGGCAACAACGATTTCGTTTTTGTACACGGACTTGATCCGCAGCAGACTTTCGAATTTGTTGTGTTTAACCGCTGGGGACAATCAGTATTCACCACGTCAACCATGGCGCAGGGATGGGACGGAACAACCGAAGGGAAACCGAATCCAACCGGAGTGTACGCGTACATGATCAAAGTGAGCAACCCGGATGGAACGTCTGAGTCGCGATCGGGGAACATTACCTTAATGCGTTAGCACGATGAAGAAGGCGTTTATGCGAGGCCACGAAGGCGCGAAGACACTAAGAAGCACAAAGAAATTACTTCGTGTTTCTTCGCGCCTTTGTGTCTTCGTGGCAGTTTTAGCCGGCTTTACTATTTCAGTTGGTGCACAGGATATTCACTTCTCCCAGTTCAACGAAACACCGTTGCATCTCAACCCGGCATATACCGGAATGTTCGACGGTATTTTCCGTGTGTCGTTGCATCACCGGAACCAATGGACTTCGATGGGAAGCCCGTACAAAACTTCTGCAGGCGCGTTCGATATGGTCATTGGTAATCCGAATGGCAATGCGCGTATGGGTATTGGACTTTTTATGTTCAAAGACCAGGCCGGTGATTCGAAACTGGGCACTTTCCAGGGCGCACTCTCACTGAGCGGATTGGTTAAGCTGGATGACCGCAGCACACTTTCCGCAGGTATCCAGGGTGGATATGCGCAGCGTTCGGCAACCATTGCGAGCCTGCAGTGGGAAAGCCAGTATGTGAACGGCGCTTATGATCCCAATGCATTGGCTAACGAAGCGAATATGCTGACCTCGTTTCCATACGTTGATTTTGCCGGTGGTGTAGCTTACCAGTTCAGGAATGTTTCCGGAACCTTGCTGGGCAAAGATGTTTTTGAACTGAACCTGGGCGCATCGGTTTTTCACTTCAACAAACCCGAGCAGAAATTTCACGGTGGAGGAGATGATCAACTGGACATGCGGATTGTGTTGCACACGCACGTGCGCTACGATTTACCGGGTACAGCCTGGTCATTGAGGCCATCGGTTACGTACATGAAACAGGGGCCGGCGTCAGAGATCATGTTCGGAGGTGCAGTCCGCTACCGGATCAGGAGCGGAACGAAGGTGACTAATTTCTTCAGTGAATCCGGGATTGGTTTTGGCGCACATTACCGCTGGAAGGATGCGATTGTACCGCAGTTGTATTACGACCTCGGCGACTTCTTTGTTGGACTGGCGTATGATATCAACGTATCGAAATATTCTGCAATTTCGAAGTCGCAGGGCGGATGGGAAGTCACGCTGCGCTACGCAAACCTGCACGGAGCGCTTTACAAAAACAGAAAATAGATTGCCCGATGAAAGTGTTTGAGCGCGCGTGGTGGAAAGAGTTTTACAGAAAGTACCTCACCCAATTCCCTGATTTTCTTCAGTACCTGATCCTGCTTCTTGGAGGGCTGATCCTGTTCATTTTCTTTGTCTAGTCACCCTTTGACCCCCTTGCTAACCCTCAAAGTCATATAACCCTTGGAGGGTCATCAAGGGTATCTTGACACCCTTACCAACCCTCAAAGCCATATAACCCTTGGAGGGTTACTTCAGTTTCAGTTTTTTTCTGCCATTCACCCGAAATACGTTGGGATCTGCTGTGGCTTCAATGGATTTGTACTTCGGCTGAACGAGAATGTTGCCATAACGATCCATGATCCCGTATTTTTTAGAAACGGCGTGGTAGAAAATGATCCGCTCTTTGCTCAACTCCGGGTATTTGGTGATCAGCTCAAAATTCACTTCGTAGCTGACCCGCGGAATGTAAATCGAGTCAATGACCACCGTGCCGGAGTCGGCATCAACGACCGAACAGATCGTCATTTCTTTGTCAGGATCATCCGGGTCTTTGTAATCGTAATCAACCGCATCGATCATCAGGAAACGCGCCGACTTCCCGGAGCCCAGCACCACATGTTGGCGCGGATATCCGGCGTAGGCAGTTTCTGTAAAAAGCCAACAGGAAGAATCGCAGTAAAATACATACCTGTGCCTTTGTTTATTTTCGTACCGATAGCCAATCACGAAATTGGTATCCGGCTCATCGAGTTGTGCGGTGCTGAATTTCGGTACAGGAAGCACCGAATATTGTTCGTTGACTTTGCGGATGATGACATACTGTGCACCATATCCATCGGCATCGAGGTGATCGACGGCCGAATAGTACCCGTAGCCCAGGTGCTCAAGTAAAACATAGTCGTCAGCTTCAGACGGATTCTGTTTTTGCGCAGGCTCAAGGTCTTTGATCATGCGGTTGATCCACCCGGTGCATTCATCGCGCGTTATTTCATTGTTCGCAACGCGCCGGTATATGAATGCATTCAGACTGCCCACTTCAGAGGCGTAATTTTCGACGTTCGCAACGCGGCGTTTTTCTTTCTCCACGCTGAACGTGTCAGCGTAAATTTTTGCTTCTTCCAGCATCAGAAGATATGCGCGTTGTTCAGGTACGCTCATGATGGAGAACGCATCCCTGTATGAAGGCATGAGCCAGGTGTACAGCAATTCGCGAAGCACCTTGCTTCCGAATATGCTTTTCTTCAGCGATTCGCGATTGGCGGAATCGGCTGCAGGGTCATATTCTTCGTAGCCATCCTGGTCTTTTTTTTCTTCGTGATACCAGTCGTAGCCGGCGTCCAGGAAATCCCGGCCTGCGTCTGGTCCGATATAGACCAGATGTGAACGTTGAAAACGTGTCAGCGAGGCATCGGCCGCTTTTTGAAAATCGCATTTCACCGGCAGGGCAGCAATAACTCCTGCGGGAGTTGGCGGAACATTGTAATCGAAATCACTCCATCTCGGATTTTCCGCGTTGGCATCAATCCTGAGAATGTTTCCGATGCTGTCGCCGGCGTGAAGCACGAGTATGCGGTTCTGGGCGGAACAGATCTGCAGCAGGAAAACAAACAGGATAACCAGGGCAAGTTTCATGGGCGTTTTTTTCTATGGATGCGCGGAACTAATTTAATCCATAAGTCCACAACCCGCAAAAGTGATCATGTTACCGGGTTCAGCCGCAGATTTCGCTAATTGCGCAGATGTGAAACCGGCTAAAAATTTTGAATGATTAAATCCGCGTAGTGGATTGATCAAAATTTGAAAATTATGCAAACATAGAATCTGCGCTATCTGCGAAATCTGCGGCAAAAAAACAATGCTGCAGTTAGTATTACCGGTTTTCCCATAGAATTGACCGGAATTCATAAGCGTGATGTAAACAGACGACTTACCTTTGTCCGGATTCATGTATACTGCCTCTCCCGTTATGCTCAAACTTACGCAGGCCAGCACACCTGATGCGGCTTCCATTGCTGAACTGGCTGAAAAGATATGGCGCGTTCATTATCCGCCGATTATCGGTGCAGAACAGGTGGAGTATATGCTGAGCATCATGTATTCTGCGAAGAGCATTGCCGAGCAGATTTCCAATGGACAGTCGTTCTGGTTCATTGATCATTCCGGTAGCCGGCTTGGATATTTATCGTTTAGCCTTCCTTCGCGGAATGAACTTTTCATTCACAAATTCTATATCGATCCGGCGAACCAGGGAAAGGGAATCGGCAAAGAGACTTTCGCGAAATTGATTGAGATGAATCCGGAAGTCAGCCGGATCAGGCTCACGGTGAACAGGAAGAATTATAAATCGATCAACTTCTATTTCCGCCTTGGATTTGTGATTGAAGAAGTGAAGGACTTTGATATTGGTGGCGGGTATTACATGCAGGACTTTGTGATGATCTGGAGTAGGCAAGTAAAGAAGTAGGCGAGTAAAGAAGTAGGCAAGCAAAAAAAGTAGGCGAGTAAAAAAAAGTAGGCAAGTAAGCAAGTCCCACGACTGCCTACTTGCCTACTTTTTTTTACTCGCCTACTCAGTTACGATGACTTACTCCTGCTTTTCTTCAATGCGCTCGTGATGTACTGGTAATCGAGATAGTACAACACACGCACGGAAAGCTGGTTGAGCTGCGGACTCTGCATCGTATTCTTGAAGTTGTACTTGTATTCGTAATTGATTACGTTTTCTTCTGCGAGCGTGTTCAGTTTGTAGGCCACAGAGACGATACTTCCCGGGGCGAAAATCCAGGAATACACAACGTCAAGGTTGATGGAGTTGAAGCTAAAGTCGTGAATGCTGTCGTAGGTCACGTAATCATTCAATGCTCCGTCCTCGCGCAATACGTAGTAGCCCGTGTAGTTACCTGTTGCCCAATAGTGGCGCCCACTCAATGAAATGTTCATGTCTTTCATGAACACGTACTGCATGGATGCCCCGAGTTCAAGATCACGGATGTTGCGGCGACCGAAAACAATTGTTCCGTCATCTTCCGTGTTCACCCAGCCGCGATCGCCGAAATCGGTATGGCGGTTTCCGAATACGATGAGCTGCAAACGGTCTGTGGCACGCCATTTCACGCTCACTCCGCCACCAACCCACGGATTAGCCGGAATGGTAGGAGAAATAATTGCGGTTCGTCCTGTATAGATTTCCATTCCAAAACTTAATTTCTCGCTGGCGTTGCTGTTAATTCCAGCGAAGGCATGCCACATGCGTGGTCGCGTAAATACACGGCCTGTAACGCGCGGTTCGAAATAGTCGAGAAAATCTTTCGGAACCCATTCCGTGCCAACGTAAATGCTCCAGAAATTCCGGAACTGGACATAGTTAAAGTTGTTGAAGCCCATGTACGTCGACTTTCCGCTTTTCAGATTGTAATTGTAGTTAAAGCTCAGGTCAGACGATGCGTAATTGAAAATCCATTTCGGATTAAACAGCTGGTACATTCCCCACACGCGGTTCGCTGCGAAATTATTGTCGAAGGTTAATCCAAGATCGTCAGCATCCCACAACCGGCTCAGTACATTGCGCACAATACCGCCTTGCCAGGTACCGCTTGTTTTATTGATGGCGAGGTAATATTTGTAACCGATATCGGCAGTGAATTCACTCTGGTCAGTTGTATCGGGGTACATCACGTTACTTACGGCTCCATGCGCATCAATCTGCCACGACATTTTTTTATTGTTCAATGTCATTCCCAGCCCGGTTACGTTCGAGCTCCGGTAACCACCGGTCCGGATCACATTGGTGTTGATGAAGTAAACTGATGAACTGTTTTCCATCTGCCGGTCAATGACAAAAATGTTGTAGTTCGATCGCGGTTCAGTGAGGATCTTCCGCATTTTACCCGTGGCTGTATCCTGGGCAATGGCATAGGTATTGTCAACGAATGCATTCAGGATGCCGAGTCCCATTCCGAGGTTCGTTCGTCCTGAAACTTTCGTTGCATTCAGCAATCGCGCGCGGCTGGGATTTTTAGAGAGCACTTCGTTGGTATCCAGCAAATCGTCACAGTCATAGAACTGCGACGGAGTTTTTCCGATACGCCGCGAATAAAAAAGATCGCCGCGTTGAAATAGATCCACTCCTTCCGTAAAGAAGGGACGGAAATCCTGGAAGGGCACTTCGAATGCACCGAGGTTCTTCACCACGTTATCGCTTTGCACCTGGCTGAAATCCGGGAGCAACGTCATGTCTACGGTGAAGCTCTCATTGATTCCGAACTTCAGGTCCATTCCACCGGCAAAGTTCAGCTCGGGCTCAGATGCACCAAACCGGTCATCGTCCTGGTAGATCGTAGTGAGGTAGGGCGTAAGCGACAATCGTACCGGCGGATCAACATCGTTGAGCCCCTGCAAAAGCCCCCAGTACTTTAATCCATTCGCTACATCTTTTGGAGTAAGCGCCCACTGATCAAATTCCTGGCTTCGCGCAATGCTTCGGGTAAACTGTAACCCCCAGTCGTGATTGCCGGTTGGAAAACGCAGGGCGGACCACGGAATGAGCATTTCACAACTCCAGCCATTGTTTAGGATCTGTACAGCACTTTTCCAGACCGCATTGTAATTCATATCTGAAACCCGGCTGTCGAGCTGTACACCGGAAGCGGTTACGGTGAAATCGAATGCATCCTGTTGTGTGTTGTAAGTGTCGAACACAATGCGAAACCGGTCTGCCGTGAGATTGTTATCATCCCGAATTCCCAACTGCCGCCCAATGCTGTCGGGTGCGTTATCATACATCATCGCGCCGATGTAAATTCCCACGTGATCGTACATGATGCGCGCTTCGGTTTCAAAGCTCACGGGTGCTCCTTCAATGGGATTGTTCTGCTGAAAGCCATCGGCAATATTGGCGCGCTGCCACTCAGCATCATCGAGGGAGCCGTCAATTTTTATGGGTGCGGTGGCATGAATGGTGGTGTACCCTTTACGGACAATTGCAGAGTCGGGAGTTTCCTTGCCGAACAGGGAAATGCAACAGAAGATAACGATTCCTGTAAAAAGTATCTTCATAGCATTTCATTAAGTCCAATCCAAGCAAAAGTACTCGCGTGCAGTTAACCCGACAAAAGAACAATGATTAACGGATGATAAAGTGTGTGAAAGGAAGAACTGCCTGTACTTATAACGCAAAAGGGTAACAAATGATACGGTAGAGCACAGGAAACCGGGTTCTGTGTCAATGTTTTCAACATTTATTCCCGGTGCAATGTCCAAGTCCGAATCATTGTTATTTTTGTCCCTGCCCGACTGGAAAATTCAGCAGGCGTTCTCAAAAAATCACATACAGATGAATCTTCACGAATACCAGGGCAAAACAATTCTGAAAGGATTTGGAGTTGCCATCCAGGAAGGCATTGTGGCCGAAACACCCGAGCAGGCAGTGGAAGCGGCAAAAGAGTTGCAGAAAACAACCGGCACCGGATGGTGGGTGGTTAAATCGCAGATTCATGCAGGAGGAAGAGGCAAAGGAAAGATCAAAGGAACCGAACAACGCGGAGTTCAACTGGCGAAAAGCCTGGACGACGTGAAAGCGATTTCTACGGCTATTCTTGGCGGAAT
>Ga0193752_1000771_pt1 | contig 29101 bp, 33 predicted proteins | sample H1c1metaG_FD_144924 | JGI IMG/M metagenome (GOLD analysis project Ga0193752, IMG submission 144924) | Soil microbial communities from a riparian zone of the East river system, Colorado, United States - H1c1 | ecosystem: Environmental > Terrestrial > Soil > Riparian zone | place: USA: East River...
TCCAGCCCAGGTACGAGGCGGTGATCGCCAGGCTCGTGGTCACCTCCACCGGCCTGGAATAGCGCTTGCGGTAGAAGTCGCCGATCGTCAGCAGGTCCATGCGGTAGAACGCGCGCGCGAAGAACAGCGCCACGAACACCAGGCAGAAGGAGGAGCCGAACGGGTCGGCGACGATGCCGCCCAGGCCGTCCTTGGCGAAGGTCGCCGATACCGAGAGCACGGTTTCGGCGCCGAACCAGGTGGCGAACACCGTCGCCGCGCTCATATAGAGCGGCAGGCTGCGGCCGGCGACGAGGTAGTCCTTCGAGTTGTGCACGCGCTTCGCCGCCCACAGCCCGATGGCGATGGTCACCAGCAGATAGAGCACCACCGAGGCGACTAGCATGCGAGGCGCATCATAGCTTTCGCCCTCCCGCCTGCCAAACCTCCTACAGCAGGGCGACCGCGCCGAGGGCCAGGGCGACCGTGACGGCCACCAGCACGGCGGCAAGCAGGTCGTTGCGTCGCGCGCTCTCGTCGGCGAGGCGCTTCAGCGTTTCGTGCAGCGGGGCGAGCCGGTCTTCGTTGAGCGCGCGATGCAGGAGGCGCGGCAGCTGGGGCAGCGTCGCCGACCAGAACGGTGCCTCCTGCTGGATCGTGCGCACCAGGCCGCGCCAGCCGACCTGCTCGTTCATCCAGCGCTCCAGATAGGGCTTGGCGGTGCGCCACAGGTCGAGGTCGGGGTCCAGCTCGCGCCCCAGCCCCTCGATGTTGAGCAGCGTCTTCTGCAGGAGGACCAGCTGCGGCTGCACCTCCATGTTGAAGCGCCGCGCGGTCTGGAACAGACGCAGCAGCAGCCGGCCGAAGTAGATCTCCTTCAGCGGCCGCGCGAAGATCGGCTCGCACACGCCGCGAATCGCGCTCTCGAACTCGTCGACCCGTGTGCCGGCGGGCACCCAGCCGGCGTCGAGGTGCGCCTGCGCGACGCGGCGGTAGTCGCGGTTGAAGAAGGCGAGGAAGTTGCGCGCCAGGTAGTTCTTGTCGGCCTCGGTGAGCGTGCCCATGATGCCGAAGTCGAGCGCCACATACTTGCCGTCGTCGGCGACGAGGATGTTCCCGGGGTGCATGTCGGCGTGGAAGAAGCCGTCGCGAAACACCTGGGTGAAGCAGACCTCGACGCCCGCGCGGGCGAGCGCCGGGATGTCGATGCCTTTCTCCCTCAGCTTTTCCACCTGGGAGATCGGCGTGCCGTGCATGCGTTCCATGACCATCACGCGCTGCGAGCAAAGGTCCCAGTGGATCTCGGGCACCAGCAGCATCGGGGAGTTCTTGAAGTTGCGCCGCAGCTGGCTGGCATTGGCCGCCTCGCGCATCAGGTCCAGCTCCTCTTCCAGATGGTGCGCGAACTCGGCCACCACCTGGCGGGGCTTGAGGCGCCGGCCGTCGGCCCACAGCCGCTCGGCGAGGCCGGCGGCGGTCTCCATCAGCGCCACGTCGCGCGCGATCGCCTCCTCGACGCGCGGGCGCAGCACCTTCACCGCCACTTCGCGGCCGTCGTGCAGCGTCGCGAAGTGGACCTGCGCGATGGACGCGCTGGCTACGGGCTGCTGCTCGAACGAGTCGAACAGCTCGTGGACCGGCTTGCCCAGCGAGCGCTCGATCTCCCGCACCGCCACCGCGGAAGGAAACGGCGGCACCTGGTCCTGCAGCTTCGCCAGCTCGTCGGCGATGTCGAGCGGCAGCAGGTCGCGCCGCGTCGACAGCACCTGCCCGAACTTGACGAAGATCGGGCCGAGCGTCTCCAGCGCCTCACGCAGCCTTTGCCCTCGAGGTTTTGTTTTGCTTAAAAAAAGCCTGTTGTAGGAAAAACTCGGGATGAACTCGTACAACCCGAACCGCAGGCCGACTACCAGGATGCGCGCGAGGCGCGCGAGCCTAGCCAAGGCGGTCGATCCGCTTTTCCAGCCGCTCGAGCGCGTCGCGCAGGCGCGACACGCCGGCGGCGAAGCTTTCGTGCTCGGCGCGGCCGATCACCATGCGCTTCTCTTCGGTCACATAGTCGGCGAACGATTCAGCCAGCCGGCGCAGCGTGTCGCCCTGCCAGGCGAGGAAATCGCGTGCGCCCTGCCCGATGCGGTGCGCCGCGACATCGCCCACCACGCGCGACAGGTCCTCCTCGGCGATGTCGGGCAGCGCCCCGCGCAGGTGGCGCACGAGCCACATCACCTCGGCCGCGAGCCGCTCGTTGCCGCTCGCCTCGATCGCGCGCATCAGATGGTCTTCTCCCCTGGGCAACGCCGCCAGGAAGCCGGGCTTGAGCGTCACGACGAGCCCCGCTTCGGCGCCGCCTGCTTCCACCCGGCCGCCGGGCAGGATGGTGAAGGTTAGCGCGGGCAGCGGCGGCGCGCGCAGTTCGACCACCTCGCCCGCAAACGGCGCCAGGCGCGCGCGCGCCTGCGGCTCGGCTTCGAGCAGGTGGTTCAGCGCCAAAGAAAAAGGCCACCCGAAGGTGGCCTTGTCGTCATGCACGGGCCGGCTCAATGCATCTGCTGGATGCCGGCAAGCAGCCAGCCGCTCGAGCCGTCCGCCGGCTTGACCAGGTTCCAGACCTCTTCGAAGCCGGCCGGCGCGGCGCCCGGCGCCTCGCGGATCGTGCCGGAGAAATGCACGCTCGCCCAGTGCCGGTTGCCCTCGGTGGTGACCTCGAGCAGGTCGGCCTGCAGCGCCGCGACGTCGGTCTGCTGCTGGCCGCCGATGCCGTTCTTCAGCTCCTCGAACAGCTCGTCGGTCATGAACTCGCGGATCTCGTCGAGCCGGCCGCTGTCGTTGGCCGCCTGCAGGCGGACGAAATTGAGCTTGGCCGCCTTCAGGAACGACGCGCTGTCGAAGCCGGCCGGCAGCTGCCGGCCAAGCGACGCCTGCGGCATTGCCTGCGAAGGCGGCGGCGCGACGACAGTCTCCTGTCCCATGCCGGCATATTGCATGCGCTGCGGCGCCTCCCGGGTGCCGCGGCGGGCGAACGCGCGGAACGCCATGACCGCGACCACCGCGAGCGCGGCGAGCAGCAGGATGCCCATCAGGCCGTTGCCGCCGAAGAGATAGCCGAGCATGCCGCCCAGCGCAAGGCCGCCAAGCAGCGGCATCCAGCGGCTCATGCCGCTCGCGGGGGCAGCGGTATTTTGGCCCTGCTGAGGCGCGGCCTGCTGCTGCGCCGGCTTGGCGGGCGTTGCCGGCGTCACGCTGCGCTGCACGCCGCTGGAGCGCGCGCCGCCCATGCGTTTCGCCTCAACGTCGTTCGCTATCAGGACGCCGCCGAGCACGGCAGCGCAAAGACTCAGTATCCATTTGTTCATCGTCTAATCCTCCAGAGCCCTATCGTATCAAAGCCGCAGGCCGCGATGCACCGCGACCACACCGGCGGCAAGGTTAAAGACTTGGACATCGGACAGGCCGGCGGATTCCATCATGGCGGCAAGCGCCGCCTGGTCGGGGTGCATGCGGATCGATTCGGCGAGGTAGCGGTAGGCATCGGCGTCGCCGGCGACGCGCGCGCCGAGCCGCGGCAGCACCTCGAAGGAGTACCAGTCGTAGGCCTTGGCCAACGGCTGCCACACCTTGGAAAACTCCAGCACTATCAGCCGCCCGCCGGGCTTGAGGACGCGCGCCATCTCGGCGAGCGCCGCCTCCTTGCGCGTCATGTTGCGCAGGCCGAAGGCGACGGTGACGCAATCGAAGTAGCGCGCCGGGAACGGCAGCTTCTCGGCGTCGCACTGCACCGCCGGCGCGAGCCGGCCGGCGTCGGCCAGCCGGTCGCGGCCGCGGCTCAGCATGGCGCCGTTGATGTCGGTGAGCCACACCTCGCCTTGCGGCCCGACGCGCTTGCTCATCGCGTGCGCCAGGTCGCCGCTTCCGGCCGCGACGTCGAGCACCCGCTCGCCCGGACGCGGCCGCGCCACGGTCACCGCGAACGCCTTCCAGGCGCGGTGCAGGCCGAGCGACATGAGGTCGTTCATCAGGTCGTAGCGCCCGGCGACCTTGTCGAACACCTCGCGCACGCGGCTGGATTTGTCCTCCTCGGACACGCGCTGATAGCCGAAGTCGGTGTCCTTATTCACGGCTTGCACCCGCCTGCTTCATTTTTTCCAGGTATCTGGCCCAGAGCTTCTCCTGGTTCTTGCCGAGCTCGTAGAGGTAATCCCAGGAGTAGATCCCGGTGGCGTGGCCATCGGAGAAAACCGGCTGCACGGCATAGGACCCGACCGGGTCGAGCGTGCGGATCTCGACGGTCTGCTTGCCCACCTGCAAGACCTCCTGTCCCGGGCCGTGGCCGCGCACTTCCGCCGAGGGCGAGTGGACCCGCAGGAATTCGTAAGGCAGACGGAAAGAGTGCCCGTCCGAGAACGCGATCTCCATCACCTTGGATTTCTGGTGAAGCTTGATTTCAGTGGGAAAAACGGCTTCCGGCATGGGCCGGTACTATACTCTCCGACAGTTGCAACAAAACTGTCACACCCGGTTCTTAGAATTGCAACATGGCTGCCAACATCCTGCTGGTCGAGGACGAGCCCGCGATCCAGGAATTGATCGCGGTTAACCTGCAGCATGCAGGCCACCACGTCATCCGCGCGCGCGACGCCGAAGGGGCGCTCGGCATCGTGAAAAGCGCGCTGCCCGACCTGCTGCTCATAGATTGGATGCTTCCGGGGATGTCGGGCGTGGCGCTCGCGCGGCAGCTGCGGCAGGAGGAGCGCACGCGCCAGATCCCGATCATCATGCTCACCGCGCGCAGCGAGGAGGCCGACAAGATCGCAGGCCTCGAGGCGGGCGCCGACGACTACCTCACCAAGCCGTTCTCGCCGCGCGAGCTGCTCGCGCGCATCAAGGCGGTGCTACGCCGGCGCGCGCCGCAGATGACCGACGATCCGGTCGACGTCTCCGGGCTGCGCCTCGAGCCCGGCACGCGGCGCGTGTTCGGCGATACACGCGCGCTCGCGCTCGGTCCGACCGAATTCCGGCTGCTGCACTTCCTGATGACCCACGCCGAGCGCGTGCACTCGCGCGCCCAGCTGCTCGACCAGGTGTGGGGGGATCACGTCTTCGTCGAGGAGCGCACGGTGGACGTGCACATCCGCCGCCTGCGCCAGGCGCTCGAGCCCTCTGGGCACGATCGCCTGGTGGAAACGGTGCGCGGCTCGGGCTACCGCTTCTCCGCCAAGCCGTCCGCCGCCGACCTGTGAGCCTGCTCGAGATCGCCCTGGCGGCGATCGCGGCGGTGCTCGCCCTACGCCTCGTTTATCACGCGCTGCACATCTCGGCGCTGCGCCGCTGGCTGCGTGCGCCCGCCCTCGAGCAGCTGCCGCGCGGCCGCGGCGTGTGGGAGGACCTGCTCGCGGAGCTGCACCGCTACCTGCGCGGCCGCGACGCCGGCGAGACGGCGCTCGACCGCACGCTCGCGCGCTTCCGCGCCGCGGCGCGCGCGCTGCCCGACGGCGTGGTGATCCTCGACCCGGAGCACCGCATCGAATGGCTCAACCCGACCGCCGCGGGACACTTCGGCTTCGATGCGCGCCGCGATGCCGGCCAGGCGGTGACTAACCTGATCCGGCACCCGGATTTCATCGCCTACCTGCGCTCGGGCGACTTCGTCGAGCCGGTGCTGCTGCGCTCGGGCCTGAAGGACGCGGTGCTGTCGGTGCGCGTGATCGAGTTCGGCGAGGACCGCAAGCTCCTCAATTCGCGCGATGTCACCGCCGAGGAACGCCTCGATACCATGCGGCGCGATTTCGTCGCCAACGTGTCGCACGAGCTGAAGACCCCGGTCACGGTGCTCTCCGGCTTCGTCGAGACGCTGGCCGACGAGTCGTTCGAGCTGTCGAGCGGCCAGCGGCGGCGCTTTCTCGGCATGATGGACGACCAGGCGAAGCGCATGCAGCGCCTGGTCGAGGACCTGCTGACGCTCTCGGCGCTCGAGTCGGACGTCTCGCCCGCCGACGAGCAGCCGATCGACATGCGCTCCTTCGTCGAGCGCCTGGCCGAGGAGGCGCGCGCGCTGAGCGCCGGCCGGCACGTGGTCGAGGCTGCAATCGCAAGCGATTGCAGCGTCCTTGGCAACCCGAAAGAGCTGCACAGCGCGCTTTCCAACCTTGTGTCGAACGCCGTGCGCTATACGCCCGGGGGCGGCTCGGTGCGGCTCGCCTGGCGCCTGGAGGACGGCCGCGGCGTGTTCAGCGTCGCCGACACCGGCATCGGCATCGAGGCGCGCCACATCCCGCGGCTCACCGAGCGCTTCTACCGCGTCGACAGCGGCCGCTCGCGCGAAAGCGGCGGCACCGGCCTGGGCCTCGCCATCGTCAAGCACGCGCTGACCCGCCACCAGGCGGTGCTCGAGGTCACGAGCGAGCTCGCGCGCGGTTCGGAATTCCGCGCGGTCTTTTCCGAGGGAAGAATCCTCCCCGCCGGCACGACGCAGGAAGCAGCCTAGAGAATCTAGGCGCTGGCCCGCTCGTAGGTGACGCGATCGAAGTCCGAGCCGCGCTCGACGACCTCGAGCAGCCGCACGTGGTGCTCGGCGTCGGTGAACAGCTCGAGCACGCGCTTGGGCTTGAACCAGCCGCTGGGCAGCACGAGCGTGGTCGGCTGGTTGATCGCCGCGACCGCGCCGAGCGACATTGCCTGCACGAACTTCTCGCTCTGCACGTTGAGGCCGGTCGGGCGCACCGCGACCGCACCGGGCACGCCGGCGAGCAGCCTCAAACCCGCGTGCAGGTCGCCCGCCTCGCCGGCCATCAGCCAGCGCACCTGGCCGAGCATGAAGGTCTTGGCGTCGGCCGGACGCACCGCGACCAGCTGTCCGTGCGCGTAGCGCTTGCCGGGCGTGTCCGCCTTGCGCACGATGTGCAGGCCCTGCGCGCTCTCGTCCTCGATCAGCCAGGACTCGACCAGGAAGCCGTGCACGTTGCTGTAGTCGTCGTCCTCCTTCGTGCTCACCCGCCCGAAGGTCGCGATCTGCTCGCGCTCCTTCTGCGTCAGCTCCTTTTGCTCGAGCGGCTGGCGAAAACCGCGGCCGCCGACGTAGTAGTGGATCGCGGCGAACTCGTTGCACACCTGCGCCGTGGTGACGACGCGCTTGCGCTCGGCGGCGCGCACGGGCTTCGCCTGGCACCACTGCCGGAAGAGATGCACCAGGTGCTGCTCGCAGGAAGGCTGCACGCAGTCCTCGCCCAGGGCGAGCTTGGCCGGTGATTCCCCCTTGCGCAGCAGGCCGACGCGGTTGCGCAGGCTCTTGGCGAGGGCGCGCGTGTCGAGGTAGCGCACGTGCTCGCTGATCGGCGGCTGGTCCACGCGCTCGGGGCAGGTATCGCCCGCGAGATCGGCCACCAGCGGCGGCACCCCTTCGCCCTCGCTCACCGGCTCCTTCAGCACCTCGATCTTCGAGGCCCAGCGCTCCAGCAGGAAGGCGACGAAGGTGAGCGGCCGCTGCCCGAGCTCGTTCGGGCTGCACATGCCCATCAGCACCGCGCGCGCGTAGGCGATGCGCGGCGAGCTGTCGTGCACGTCGCGGTTCATCAGGTCTTTCACGCCGTCGCCGGTGACCTTGAGCTTCTCGGCGTTCGCGTAGGCCTCGTGCAGCGCGCGCCACTCGCGCGCCGGAACCTGCCGGTAGGCGCGATAGCAATAGAACATCTTCAGGCCGACATAGGCGAGCACGCGCTGGCAGACCAGCGCTGCCTGCGATTTCATGCCGCCTTCGCCGGCGAGCGCCGACTCGAGGCAGTGCGAGTAGCCGACCTGCATCTGCTCCCAGAGCTCGTTGCTGTCGTCGAAGGCGGTGGCTTCGGCCTCGTTCATCGGCAGCGCGCGGTTGCTGAACCGCTTGATCTGCTCCAGCTGGACGAAGTGCACCGCCTCGCGCAGCGCCTCCATGACCGCGAGGCGCTCCGCCGGCTTGGCCGGGAAGCGGTTGAACTCCTCCAGCTCGCCGAGCAGCTCGCGCTGCGCCGCGCCGACGTTGGCGAGCGGCACGGTCTGCAGCCATTCCTTGCACTCGAGGGCGTCGCCGAACTCGGGCGAGGCCTCGTCGGAGAACTCGGGCAGCTTCATTCGGGCAGCTTCATCTCAGGATGCGATGCTACAACAACGCAAGCTCATTTTTCAGTGCCTGGCTCCGTCCCGAACACATCGCGGTAGCTGGCGTAGAAGCTGGCGAACAGCGTCGGCAGCATGAGCACCAGGATCGGCAGTACGAGCGGCGCCATCTTGGAGCGCTCCGCGCCGAACAGCAGCAGCGGCAGCGTCAGGGCGGCGAGCGGCACCGCGATCATGACCAGCGCCGTGACCGCGCCATAGGCGAGGAAGGCGCGCCAGTTGAGCAGGCAGGCGAAGAAGCTGTAGAACAGCGCCTTCGCCGGACCGGCCGAGTGCCACGCGGCGAGCACCGGGGCGAACCAGAACATCATCATCACCGGCGCGTAGAGCAGCGCAAGCGCGGCGCAGGCGGCGATCCAGTCCGCCGCTTCGAGCTCGCCCGGCGCGCTGCGGCCGGAGAGCGCCGCGCGCAGCGCGCCGTCGCCGTCGGCGAGCGACATCGCGGCGAAGATCAGCATCGAGCAGGCGAGATACACCGCGCCGAGCACGATCTGCTGGCGCGCGCCACTGCGAAAGGCGTCGAACAGCATCGCGACGCGCAGCGTGCCGCCGTGCGATGCGGCGCGCGCGGCGCCCATCATGCCGGCGGTGAGCCCCGGCACGGCGAGGAGCGCGACGACCACGCCGACGACCGGGACGAGCGCCAGCACCTGCGTGCCGAACAGGTACACGAAGACCAGCGAAAGCCAGCCGAGCGGCGCGGCGCGGAACATCCGCCAGCCCTCGCCGAGCCAGCGCGCGCCGCGCAATGCCGGGATGATGCGCGCCTGCATTTCAGCCGCCGATCCACGGCGCGCCGCCGGCGATGCGCTGCGCGAGGATGCGGCGGAAATGCTCCGGATCGTGGGCGTGCACCATCGGCCCCGGCCGCGGCAGGTGCAGGTCGCGCAGGCGGGACAGCCAGAAGCGCAGCGCAGCGGCCCGCAGCATCACCGGCCAGGCCTCGCGCTCGAGCGCCGTGAACGGACGCACCGCGTGGTAGGCGCCGAGCAGCGCGTGGCTGCGCCCGGCGTCGAGCGTGCCCTCGCGCGCATCGGCGAGGCACCAGTCATTCGCGCACACCGCTACGTCGTACAGCAGGCGGTCGACGCCGGCAAAGTAGAAATCGATAACGCCGCTGATGCGCCCGGCGTCGAACAGCGCGTTGTCGCGGAACAGATCCGCATGCACGGGACCGAGCGGCAGGTCCGGGAAGCGGTGCTGCGCCTGGAAGGCGATCTCGCTTTCGAGCAGCTCATGCTGCTCTTTCTTCACGAAAGGCTTCACATCGTGCGCGGCGATGCGCCACCACTTCGGCCCGCGCGGATTCTCGAGGTACGCCCCGTAAGAGCGCGCGGCGAGGTGCATGCGCGCGAGCAGCGCGCCGAGCTCGGCGCAGGCGCCGGCGTCGGGACGCTCGACCGACTTTCCCGCCAGCCGGCTCACCAGGGCGGCCGGCTTGCCGTTGAGGGTTTGCAGGTACCGGTCGGTGAGATCGGCGAGCGGCGCCGGGCAGGGGATGCCGTGGCGCGCGAGGTGCGCCATCAGGTCGAGATAGAACGGCAGCTCGTCGGCCGGCAGGCGCTCGAACAGCGTCAGGACGTAGCGCCCCTGCACCGTGGTGACGAAGTAGTTGCTGTTCTCGATGCCGGCCTTGATCGGCTCGAGCCCGACCAGGCGGCCGACGGAGTAATTCGAAAGCCAGGCCGTCAGCTCGGCTTCGGTGACGTGGGTATAGACCGACAAGTCAGTCGAACGTGTAGATGGGCCACATCGGCACGCGCACGCCGTCGTCGAGCGAATCGCGGCGCATCCAGTTGCCATTGCCCGTGGTGTCGACGAGGAAATACGGCTTGCCGCCCGGCGGCGTCACCCTGAGCGCCACCACGCGCCCGCCTTCGCGCATCTCCTCGACCTGGTGGCCCTGCGGCAGCGGGATGTTCACCGCCGGCTCGTCCGGGCCCGACATCGCCGGCGGCGGCGGCGGCTCGGGCAGCGGCTCGAGCCTCGGCAGGCGCTTGGACTGCTGCGCGAATGCGGCCGCGCAAAGCATGAACAGAAAAATCACGCAGCAAGCGCGCATGCTTTGATTCTACTAAAGGTTCAGCATGACCTCGCGCTCGGCGGGCGAAGGCTCGAAGCCGCGCTTCTCGTAGAAGGCGAAGATCGCGTCCACCACCTGCCGCGGCTCGTTGCAGATCTGCACGAGATTCATGTCGTTGGCGTCGATCATGCCCTCGCCCGCCATCCGCTCGCGGCACCACTCGAGCAGCCCGCGCCAGTACGGCTCGTGCACCAGGATGATCGGCATCTGGCGCGTCTTGCCGGTCTGCACCAGGGTCAGCGCCTCGAACAGCTCGTCGAGGGTGCCGTAGCCGCCGGGCAGCACGACGAACGCCGAGGCGTAGCGCGCGAAAGTCACCTTGCGCGCGAAGAAATGCTTGAAGCGCAGGCTGATGTGCTGGTAGCGGCTGGAAGGCTGCTCGCGCGGCAGGTCGATGTTGAGGCCGATGGCGAGGCCCTTGCCTTCGAAGGCGCCCTTGTTGGTCGCTTCCATCAGGCCCGGCCCGCCGCCCGAGATCACCGCGAAGCCGGCATCGGAGAGCAGCCGCGCGGTTTCCTCGGCCAGCCGGTAGTACGGCGTGCCCGGCTTGACGCGCGCGCTGCCGAACACCGAGACCGCCGGCGGGATGCTCGCCAGGCGCTCAGTCGCCTGGAAGAACTCTGCCATAATGCCGAACAGCTTCCATGCTTCTCGCGCGGAGATTTCTTGGCCGTGAGCGGCCGGCTTCGCTTGCGTCTCTCGAGTCATGTCGGAAGAAAATCCTGAAAAAACGCTGTTGCTGGTCGACGGCTCGTCCTACCTGTACCGCGCGTTCCACGCGCTGCCCGAGCTAAGAAGCCCGCAGGGCGAGCCGACCGGCGCCATCTACGGCGTGCTCAACATGCTACGGAAGCTGGCGTCGGACTACAAGGCGCAGGCGCTCGCCTGCGTCTTCGACGCCAAGGGCAAGACCTTCCGCGACGACCTGTATTCCGACTACAAGGCGACGCGCACATCGATGCCCGACGACCTGTCTTCGCAAGTCGCGCCGCTGCACGAGGCGGTCGCGGCGCTCGGCTGGCCGGTGCTGGTGATCGACGGCGTCGAGGCCGACGACGTCATCGCTACGCTCGCTGATCAGGCTACGCGCGCCGGCTGGCGCGCCGTCATCTCCACCGGCGACAAGGACCTCACCCAGCTGGTTGACGAGCGTGTGCTGTGGGTCAACACCATGTCGAACGAAAAACTGGACGTGGCGGGCGTCACCGCGAAGTTCGGTGTACCGCCGGACAGGATCGTCGACTACCTCTCGCTGATCGGCGACCAGATCGACAACATCCCGGGCGTCGACAAGGTCGGACCGAAGACCGCGTGCAAGTGGATCGTGCAGTACGGCTCGCTCGACGGCGTGATCGAGCACGCCGGCGAGATCAAGGGCCTCGCCGGCGACAACCTGCGCAAGGCGCTCGACTGGCTGCCGAAGGCGAGAGAGCTGGTCACCGTGAAGCGCGACGTGCCGCTTCCCGTTTCGTTCGACCAGCTGGTCGGCAAGGGCGATCCCGAGCGCCTGCGCGCCATCTACCAGCGCTACGGCTTCAAAGGCGCCGCGGCCGCGGTGCAGGTGCCGGGGGCGCCGGTCGAAGCGCCGCCGGCACCGTCGGTCGCAGCCGCCGCGCGGCGCACCTATCGCACGATCCTCGACGAGAACGAGCTACGGGAGTTCGCGAAGCGACTCGACGCCGCGCCGCTCGCCGGCTTCGACACCGAGTGGGTCGGCGTCGAGCCGATGAGCGCGCGCCTGGTCGGCCTGTCGTTCGCCTTCGGCGACGAGGCGGTCTACCTGCCGCTGGGGCATGACTACCCGGGCGCCCCGCAGCAGGTCGAGGTTCAGAAAGCAATCGAGATCCTCGGGCCATGGCTCGAGCGCGCCGACCGCTTCAAGGTCAGCGAAGACGCGAAGTTCGATTCGCACGCGCTCGCCAACCACGGCGTGCGCCTCGCCGGCTGCGTGCATGACGTGCTGCTCGAGTCCTATGTGCTCGAGGTCCACGAGCGCCACGACCTCGGCGCGCTCGCGCAGCGCCATTGCGGCTGGACGCTGCTGACCTACGACGAGGTTACCGGCAAGGGCGCGGCGCGTATCGCGTTCTCGGCGGTGGAGATCGCGCGCGCCACCGAGTACGCGGCCGGCAAGACCGATTGCGTGCTTGCCCTGCACGAGCTGCTCTTCGGGGAAATCCAGAAAGACGCGAAGCTGGATTTCGTCTACAGCGCGATCGAGATGCCGTCGCTACCGGTGCTGTTCCGGATGGAGCGCAACGGCGTGCTGCTCGACCGCAGCAAGCTCGAGACGCAAAGCCATGAGCTTGGAAAAGAAATATTACAGATAGAACAACAGGCGTATTCCGCTGCCGGTCAGCCGTTCAATCTGGGCTCGCCGAAACAGATCCAGGAGATCCTGTTCGAGCGGCAGAAGCTGCCGGTGAAGAAGAAGACGCCGTCGGGCCAGCCCTCGACCGACGAGGATTCGCTCGCCGAGCTGGCGCTCGACCATCCGCTGCCGCGCCTGATCCTCGAGCATCGCACGCTCTCCAAGCTCAAGTCGACCTACACCGACAAGCTGCCGCGTAGCATCAACCCGGCGACGGGGCGGGTGCACACCACCTATTCCCAGACCACTGCGGTTACCGGCAGGCTCTCCTCCAACGAGCCGAACCTGCAGAACATCCCGATCCGCACCGCGGCGGGCCGGCGCATCCGCGAATGCTTCATCGCCCCGCCGGGATCGAAGATCGTGTCGGCCGACTATTCGCAGATCGAGCTGAGGATCATGGCCCACCTCTCGGGCGACGAGAACCTGCGGCGCGCGTTCCGCGAAGGCGAGGACGTGCACCGCGCCACCGCGGCCGAGGTGTTCGGCCTGCCGCTTGAGAAAGTCGGCAACGACGAGCGGCGCGTCGCGAAGGTGATCAACTTCGGCCTGATCTACGGCATGTCGTCCTTCGGCGTGGCGCAGAACCTCGGCATCGACCGCGGCACCGCGCAGACCTACGTCGACCGCTACTTCGCGCGCTTTCCCGGCGCGAAGCGCTACATGGACGAGACGCGTCGGCGCGCGCGGGAAACCGGCTACGTCGAGACCGTGTACGGCAGGCGGCTGTGGCTGCCGGAGCTGAAAAGCGGAGCGCCGGTGCGGCGGCAAGCCGCGGAACGAGCGGCCATCAATGCGCCGATGCAAGGCACGGCTGCCGATCTCATCAAGCTGGCGATGATTTCAGTGCAGAAATGGCTCGACGAGTCGCGGCTGAAAACCCTTCTGATCATGCAGGTGCACGACGAGCTGGTCCTCGAAGTGCCGGGCCCGGAACTCGAGACCGTGAAAAGCACGCTGCCTGAGCTCATGCAGTCGGTGGCGAAGCTCGACGTCCCGCTTATCGTCGAAGTCGGTGTCGGCGATAACTGGGATCAAGCACACTAGGCTCTGCGCATTGCCCAGTAGTTGAAGCCCGCATAGGCGGCGTAAGAGAGCAGCCACGAAAGCCCCGCGCGCTCCAGCGTAAGGCTGTCACCCCAGGCAGCCAACAGCGCGGCAAACAGCGGCACCGAGAGCAGCTCGCCGACTGCGATCGCGCGGGTGCGCGACATGGCGTACAGCGCGTAGAGCGGGATCCACGACGCGATGCGCAGCACGCCGCCGGCGAAGAACAGCGCCGCCGCGGTGGCCGACACCTGGAAACTCGCGTCGTACAGCATGGCCAGCACCGGCCCGTGAAACGCGAAAAGCAGTACGAACAGCAGCGCCGCGGGCGCAAGCACCGTGCGTGTCGCCGCGCGCGTGACCTGGCCGAGCCCGCCGCTGGGGTGCGCGGCGCTCATCCGGGCGAAGTAGACGACCGAGAGCACGCCGGAAGCGAGCCCCCAGATCCATTCGCTCACGCGCCACAGCGCCTGCAGCACGCCGGCCTCGTGCCACGACAGCGAGTCCGCGACCAGCGCCCTTGCCGCCAGCATCGAGGCCGGGCCGAGCACGCCGATGGCGATTCCCGGCAGCACGTAGCGGCGCAGCGCGGCAGCCTGCGCCGGTTCGAGCGGCCGCACGCGCGGGCGCCAGACCAGCAACAGCGCGAGCGCCGGCGCTGCCTGGGCGGCGAGAAGGCACTCGAGCATCCAGCCGGAAGGCGCCCACGCAACCGCAGCCACCGCGATGAGCGCCGAAACGGCAGCGAGCGCGAGCTGCGCATCGCGCCGCTCCCGCCCGAGCCAGTAGCTGTTGAGCAGTCCCGGGATCACCACGATTGCGCCGGCGAGGGCGGCGGACGCCACGGTGAGGCGCGGCACGCCGGTTTCGAGCAGCGCCGCGCCCGCCAGCACCGCCAGCGCCGGCGCGAGCGACATGACAAGCCCGATGGCAAGCGCCCGCCGCAGGAGCTCGCGGCGCCGCTCGGAGTCCGCGGATTGCGCGACGAGCACCGTCAGCCCGCCGCCGATGCCGGCCAGCGCAATGCCCGCCACCAGGTCGATCACGGAGGAGAGCTGCGCCCACAGCGCCACCGCCTCGGCGCCGCCGCGCAGGGCGAGGATCTTGTCCACCGCCGAGCGGCCGAGCAGGCCGGCGGCGATGATGGCGAGCGCGAGTGCGAGCGTGGCGGTGAGCTTGATGGGCCTGGCCGAATCTCTACCGAATCGCGCCGAAGACTTTGCGGATGACGGCGGAAGCGGCGCCCAACGGATCCTTGCGGATCTTCTTCTCCTCCTCGGCCACCATGAAGAACAGGCCGTCGAGCGCCTTCTGCGTGACGTAGTTGTCGAGGTTCGCGTCTTCCTTGTCCACCAGGCCGAAGGCGACCGCGGTGTCGGCGTACTCGTTGTACTTCTCCGCCAGCTCGACCCGCGAGGTGGCCTTCCTGACGACCGGGAGGAAGCGCTTGCGCAGCGCGTCCTGCGTGGTGCGCCGGAAATACTCGGTCGCCGCCGTGTCGCCGCCCGAGAGGATGCCTTTCGCGTCCTGCACGGTCATCTTCTTCACGGCATCCAGGAGGAGCTGCCGCGCTTCAGGTACCGCCGCCTCGGCCGCGCGGTTGAGCGTGAGGATCAGCTCGTCGGCGTGCCTGCCCATGCCGACCCGGCGCATCAGCCGCTCGGTGCGCTGCAGGGAATCCGGCAGCGGGATCTTCAGCTGCGGATTGCCAAAGAAGCCGTCGACCCTGCCCAGGGCGGCCACCGCCGCCTGGGAGCCTTTTTCGAGCGCCGCCTTCAGGCCGGCGGCAGCTTCGCGGCTGGTGATCTGGTCCAACTGGGCGATAGCGGGCGCCGCGAAGGACATGACAGCGACGCCGAACGCGGTGAAAATCGCGGTTCTCATGAAGAAAGCCATTATCGTCGGCTTCGCGGCGCTCGCCCTAGGCGCGGCCGCCTCGTTCGCCTTCCAGGCGCGCGAGCAAGGCGCGCCCGAAGTGCGCTTTGCGACGCTTTCGGGCGACAGCTTCACCACCTCCGACCTGCGCGGCAAGGTGGTGCTGGTGAATTTCTGGGCCACTTCCTGCGTCAGCTGCGTGCAGGAGATGCCGAAGATGATCGAGACGTACAAGAAATTCGCGCCGCGCGGCTACGAAATGGTGGCCGTGGCAATGAGCTACGACCATCCCAACCAGGTGGCGCAGTTCGCGAAGAGCCGCGGCCTGCCCTTCAAGGTCGCGCTCGACACCGACGGGGCGATCGCGAAAAGCTTCGGCAACATCCGCGTCACGCCGACCACGTTCGTGCTCGACAGGCAGGGACGCGTGCTGAAGCGCTACCTAGGCGAGCCCGACTGGGCCGAGTTCCACGGCCTAATCGACAAAGCGCTGAGAGATCCGGCTTAGCCAGGCGGGCAGCTGCGTTTTGGGCTGCTCGGGAGCCGTCTTCACGACCGCTTTGGCGAGCACCGGCTTGGGCGGCATGGTGCGCACCAGCTGGCGCATCGAATCGGACTGCGCCCGACCGGCGGCAGACGCGACGCGCGGCATCTCGATCACCGTGTTCGCGCTGCGCACCTTCTGCCCCACGTCGACCCATTCGATGAGCGGCTGGAACTGCTCGCGCTCGGTGATGCACAGCGACGCGTCCATCTCGAAGATGCCGACACCCGTCTCTGCCGCCCTGACGAACGCTTCGGAGTCGCTCAGGCGCGTCACGATCGTCAGGCCGAGGGAGCTCAGGAAGCGCTCGAGCGGCTGGTAAACCGGCGTCGTCTTGCGCACGCGATTGGCGACGACCGCAATGCGGATGTTGCGCGAGCGGATGTTGCCGCGCAGCAGGAGGTCGCGCACGAAATTGGCGGTGGCATGGATATCGATCGCCGAAGGCTGCACCGGGATCACGATGCAGTTGGCGCGCGAAAGCATATCCTGCAGCAACAGGCCGGAGGCGCCGGCCGGCGCATCGATGATCAGCTGCTTGGTGCCCTCCGGCACGTGACGGCCGAAGCTGCGCATGCCGACTTTCTGCGGCGCGGCGTTGGCGCCGTGGATCTTCGGCGCCATCGGGTCGCGCACCCGCAGCCAGTTGAGGGACGAGCCCTGCATGTCGTAGTCGAGGACCGCCGTCGGCACGCCCTGGGCGGCGAAATAGCTCGCCAGGGTGGTCGTGACCGTAGTCTTCCCCGACCCGCCTTTCGAGTTGATCACCAGCGTGGTATTCACCGACGCTCCCCTGTCCCTTGGGACCCTTTTGCAGAGTACCGAAGAATCCCCCACTCACATGTTAACTACTTCTCCTGAAACGGTGAACCGTCCTTGCGGGTGAAGACCCACCCCCCCTGCGGGGCCTGAGCCGCCTTCAGGTCGTCGTCCGGGTAGGTGGCCGCGTCTCCGGGGGCACGGTCGCCGACTTCGAGATAGACCACATCCGAGGGGGTGCGGTTGACCAGGTGGTGCCCGTTTCCGGTCCCGGCCCTGAAGCCGGCGCACATTCCCGGTGCCAGCGGGGTGTCCCCGCCGTCGGTCACCAGCGTTGGATGGCCTTCGAGCACGTAGATGAACTCATCCTGCCGGGTATGGGCATGGCGCAGGGCCGAGACTGCGCCGGGCTTGAGGCGCGTCAGGTTGACGCCGAAATTGGACAATCCGAATACATCGCCGAGAGGCCGCTTCTCGCGGCCGGCCACGCGCGCGGCGAACGGCTCGGGATAGTTGGTCTGCTTCCTCTTCGGCGCCGCGTCCGCGGCGCGGATCGCCTCAGGCGACGCCGGCTTCGTGGGCTTGCTGGTCGGCATGGTAGGAGGAGCGCACCATCGCGCCGACGGCGGCGTGGCGAAAGCCCATTTCCATTGCGCTTTTTTCCCAGGCCAGAAACACCTCGGGATGAACATACCTTTCCACCGGCAGATGATGGGGAGACGGCTGCAGGTACTGGCCGATGGTGAGCATGTCGACCTCGTGCGCGCGCAGGTCGCGCATCACGGCGAGGATCTCTTCGTCCGTTTCGCCCAGGCCTACCATCAGGCCCGACTTGGTCGGCACGGAGGGATACAGCTTCTTGAAATTTTTCAGCAACAGAAGAGAGTGGGCGTAGTTGCCGCCCGGACGCGCCTTCTTGTATAGCCGCGGCACGGTCTCGAGGTTGTGATTCATGACGTCCGGCGGCGCGGCAGCGAGGATCTCGAGCGCACGGTCCATCCGGCCGCGGAAATCCGGCACCAGGGTCTCGATCGTCGTGCGCGGCGAGGTTTCCCTTATGGCATTGATGCAGTCGACGAAGTGCCGTGCACCGCCATCCTTCAGGTCGTCGCGGTCCACGCTCGTAACGACGACGTAGGAGAGCTTGAGCGCGGCGATGGTCTCGGCGAGGTGGCGCGGCTCCTCGGCATCGGGAGCCAGCGGCCGGCCGTGCGCGACGTCGCAGAACGGGCAGCGGCGCGTGCAGATGTCGCCCAGGATCATGAAAGTCGCGGTGCCCTTGCCGAAGCACTCCGCGATGTTCGGGCACGAAGCTTCCTCGCACACGGTATGCAGCTTCTGCTCGCGCAGGATGGCCTTGATCTCGCCGAAGCGCGAGTTCGCGCTCGCCGCGCGCACGCGGATCCACGGCGGCTTGGGCAGCGGCACCCGCGGCACGAGCGTCTGCGGGACGATGCGGATCGTCTTCCTCGCGCCCTTCTCCTTGACGCCGGCTTCACGCATTTTCGATTCTCACCATCAATGCCTTTGCCAGCCTGTCTCCCATGGCAAGAACATCCTCTGAAAAACCCAGGTCCTTCGTCTGCGTGACCTGGAGGCCCGGAAATCCGCACGGATCGATCGCGCGGAAAGGCGCCAGGTCCATGTCGACGTTGAGCGCGAGGCCATGGTAGCTGCGCCCGCGCGTGACGCGGATGCCGAGCGCGGCGAGCTTGGCGCCGCCTACGTAGACGCCCGGCGCGCCGGGCCTGCGCTCGGCGCGAGGGCCCAAGGCGCTCGCGCCCTCGTTCATGAGGTCGATCACGGCCTGCTCGAGCAGCGCGACGAACTCCTTTACCTTGATGCCGCGGCGCGCGAGGTCGATCAGCGCATAGAGCACGACCTGTCCCGGCCCGTGGTAGGTGATCTCGCCGCCGCGATCGGACTTCACGACCGGGATGGCGCCGCCCACCACGACTTCTTTCGCCCCCTGCCCCAGCGTGTATACCGGCGGGTGCTCCACCAGCCATAGCTCGTCGGCAGTGGCTTCGTTTCTTTGAGAAGAAAATGATTTCATGGCGCGCAATGCCGCGTCGTACTCGATTCGTCCAAGCTGCCTGACGACGATCTTCTCGACAACGGCGTTCACAGCACCATCACCACGGAAGGATGATCGCAGAGCTCCTGGTAGAGCGAATCGAGCTGCTGGCGCGAAACGGCGCGCACCACGCACGTGATGCTGAGGTATTTGCCTTGCCGGCTCGGGCGCATCTCTACGCTCGCCACATCGAAGTCCGGAGCGTGCTTGAGGACGATTCCAGTCATGGTCTGGGCGAAGCCGCGTTCTTTCCTGCCCATGATCTTGATCGGAAAGTCGCAGGGAAACGCTAACGGCGACTCAGGCAGAGATCGCCTCGCGCTTGCCCGAGCGCATGACTTTCCGCTTGAACTCCTGGTAGAGGCCGTACATGCGCCGGAACACCGGCCCCGGCTTGCCGTCGCCGATCGGCCTGCCGTCCAGGGTCACGATCGGAAACACTTCCTTGGACGACGACGTGACCCAGACCTCATCGGCCGAGCGGACTTCGTCTTCGGTGATCGATTTGAACTCGATCGGCAGCTTGTCCGCGCGCGCCAGCTCGGCGATCACGTCGTACGTGATGCCGGGCAGGATCAGATTGCTCTTGGGCGGCGACTGGATCACGCCGCGCTTGACGATGAACACGTTGGAGGCCGACGCCTCGGTGAGCGTGCCTTCGCGGAACAGGATCGTCTCCGCGGCTTCGGCCTCGGCGGAAAGCTGGCGCAGCAGCACGTTGCCGATGAGCGAGATCGACTTGATGTCGCAGCGCAGCCAGCGGTTGTCCGGCGCGCTCACCGCAGCGCCGCCGCGCTCGACCTGCGCCTGCGGCGGGTTGACCAGGGGGTTGGCCATCATGAACACGGTGGGCTCGACGTCTTTCGGGAAGGCGTGGTCGCGCTTCGCCGCGCCGCGCGTCACCTGGAAGTAGATGCCCTGGTCCTCGAACGGCTGCGCGTCGACCAGGCCGTGAATATGGCTGCGCCATTGCGCGCGCGAGTACGGGTTGCGGATCTTCACTTCGCCCAGGCTGCGCTCCAGGCGCACGAGGTGCTCTTCGAGGCGGAACGGCACCCGCGAATACACCGGCACCAGCTCGTAGACGCCGTCGCCGAAGATGAAGCCGCGGTCGAGCACCGAGACCTTCGCGTCTTCGACCGGGAGAAGTTTGCCGTTGAGAAAGACCTTGCTCATCGCTGCACCTCTGCCTACTTGAGCCACAGCCTGAGTGTATCCCAGGCGCGGCCGAAAATGCCGGCCTCGGCCACCGGCTCCAGAACGAGCAGCGGATACTCGCCGACCGGCTTGCCGTCGAAGGCGACGCGCAGCAGGCCGATGCGCTGGTCCTTGGCGAGCGGCGCGACCAGCGGCTGCTGCGCGACCAGCTCGGCCTTGATCTTGTCCGCCTCGCCCTTCGGCACGGCCACCAGCAGATCGCCCTTCACGCCGACCTGCACCGCCTTGGCCGAGCCCTTCCAAACCTCGAGGGATTTCACCGCCTCGCCGCCCTTGTAGAGCCGCACGCTGTCGAAGAACTGGAAGCCCCAGTTGAGCAGCTTGAGAGACTCCTGGGCGCGCGTCGCCTCCGAAGTCGAGCCGAGCAGCACCGACACCAGGCGCCGGTCGCTGCGCTTCGAGGAGGCGACCAGGCAGTAACCTGCCGCTTCCGTGTGGCCGGTCTTGACGCCGTCCACGCTCGGATCGATCCACAGCAGCCGGTTGCGGTTGGGCTGCGAGATGTTGTTATAGCGGAATTCCTTCTGCGCGTAGTACTGGCCGTACTCGGCGGGAAAGTCGCGGATCAGCGCGCTGGTCAGGGTGTAGAGGTCCTGCGCCGTGGTGTAGTGCTGGGCGTCGGGCAGACCCGAGGCGTTCATGAACTTGCTCGACTTCATGCCCAGGCGCTGCGCCTCGCGGTTCATCATCTTTGCGAACGCTTCCTCGCTGCCGGCCACGGCCTCGGCGAGCGCGATGCAGGCGTCGTTGCCCGACTGCACCACCATGCCGCGGATCAGCTCATCGACGCTCACCGGGCGGCGCGGCTGGATGAACATGCGCGAGCCCGGAGCGCGCGAGGCGCGCTCGGAGACGTTGACCTGCTGCTCGATGGTGAGCTTCTTGTCGCGCAGCGCGGCGAACACCAGGTACGCGGTCATCAGCTTGGTGAGCGACGCCGGCTCGATGCGCTCGTCGGCTTTCTGCGCGGCGAGGATCTGGCCGCTCGACAGATCGCCGATCACCCAGGAGCGGCCGATGACCGACGGCGGCTGCGGCGCGGCGGCCTGCGCCACGGAGCAGAAAGCAAGAACTGCCAGGAGAAAACGCAAACGGGCCTCGCAAAAAAGGCGCGGATTATAAGGCGGCGCGAGGCGCGGCTTGGCCGGGAACCACCGCTTCGACCTGCACCTGGGCGCTACCTGCCGCAATGTAGCCGAGCTTGTGCGCGGCGACGTACGACAAATCGATGACGCGCCCGCCATGAAACGGGCCGCGGTCGTTGATCCGCACCACCACGCTCCTGCCGTTGCCGACGTGGGTGACGCGCACGTAGCTCGGGATCGGCAGCGTCGGGTGCGCGGCGGTCATCTTGTACATGTCGTAGGTCTCGCCGCTGGAGGTCTTCTGGCCGTGGAAGCGCTTGCCGTACCAGCTCGCCGTGCCGCGCTGGGTGAACGGCTGCACCGCGGCAAGCGGCACATACTTCTTGCCGAACACCTCGTACGGACGGTTGGCGTACTTGTGCAGCGGCTCGTTCCTCGGCACTGCGTCGGGAATCGAAGCGAGATTCGTCGGCGGGTTGGCGTGCGGCCCGTCGTCCTTGTAGTAGCCGCCGCCGCGGGGCGGAGTGGAGCCGCAAGCCGCCAGCAGGAAAACCAGCAGGAAAGCCGACCGCTTCATCCCTCGTACACCACGTTCCCCGCGACGACGGTGTAGCGCACGCGGCCGGCCAGCTCGTAGCCGAGGAAAGGCGTGTTCTTGCCCTGGCTCTTCAGTGACTCGGGCGCGATGCGCACCGGCGCCTGCGGATCGAAGATCGCGAGATCACCGGGGGCGCCGGCTGCGATGCGTCCGGATGCGACGCCGAGGATCTTCGCCGGCTCCGAGGTGATGCGCGCGAGCGTCGCCGGCAGGCCGAGCTTGTGCGCCGCGCCCCACTTCAGCGCGAGCGGCAGCAGCAGCTCGAGGCCGGTAGCGCCGGGCTCGGCCTCGGCGAACGGCAGGTGCTTGCGGTCCTCGTCGACCGGCGTGTGGTCGGAGCACATGCAGTCGACGACGCCCTCGGCGAGCGCGCGGGCGAGCGCATCGCGGTCGCGCTGGCTGCGCAGCGGCGGCTCCAGCCGGCACTGCGAATCGAAGTAGCCGATATCGATGTCGCACAGGTGGACGTGATGGATGCCCACGTCGCAGGTCACCGGCAGGCCCTCGGCCTTGGCCCGGCGCACCATCTCGACCGCTCCGGCGCTCGACAGGCGGCACAGGTGCACGCGCGCGCCGGTGGCGCGCACCAGCTCGAGAATCGTGCCGAGCGCCACCGTCTCGGCGAAAGGCGGAATGCCCGGCAATCCCAGGCGCGTGGCGACTTCGCCGTCGTGCGCCACGCCGCCCTTGGCGAGCCACACGTCCTCGGCACGCAGCCATACGGGATAGCCGAAGGTGGCGGCGTATTGCAGCGCGCGCCAGAGGACCTGCGTGTCGGCGAGCGGCGCATTGGCCTGCGAGAAAGCGACGCAGCCCGCATCGGCGAGCTGCCCCATCTCGGTCAGGCTCTTGCCTTCGAGCTTCACGGTGAGCGCGCCGACCGGATAGACGCGCGCCCGCGACAACGACTTCGCGCGCCGGCGCAGCATGTCGACCAGGCCCGGCTCGTCGAGCGGCGGGTCGGTATCCGGCGGGCAGGCCAGGCTGGTTACACCGCCGGCGACCGCCGCCGTCATCTCCGACTCGAGCGTCGCCTTGTATTCCTGGCCGGGCTCGCGCAGCCGCACCGACAGGTCGATGAAGCCCGGCGCGACGACCAAGCCTTTCGCGTCGACGGTTCTTTCCGCCTTGCCTTTCAGGCTCTCGACGATTCTTCCATCGGCCACGAAGACGTCGCCTACGGCGTCGCGTCCGCTCGCCGGATCGATCAGCCTGCCGTTTTTTATGTGGAGTGCCATCAGTTCCCGGCGACGATGCTCATCACCGCCATGCGCACCGCGATGCCGAAGGTCACCTGCGGCAGGATCACCGAGTGCGGCCCGTCGGCCACCGACGAATCGATCTCGACGCCCCGGTTCATCGGGCCCGGGTGCATCACGATCGCATCCGCCTTGGCGAGGGAGAGCTTGTCGGCGGAGAGCCCGTAGTGCTTGTTGAATTCCTGCGCGGAGGGCAGCAGCGCGCCGCCCATGCGCTCGTTCTGCAGCCGCAGCATCACCACCACGTCGGCGCCGCGCAGGCCCTCGCGCATGTCGTGGAACACGCGCACGCCGAGCGCCTCGACGCCGGCCGGCAGCAGCGTCTGCGGCCCGATGACGCGCACTTCCGGCGCGCCGAGCGTGGTGAGGCCGTGGATCAGCGAGCGCGCCACGCGCGAATGCAGGATATCGCCGACGATGGCCACCGTGAGCTTGCTGAAATCCTTCTTGTAGTGGCGGATGGTGAACAGATCGAGCAGCCCCTGGGTCGGGTGCGCGTGGCGTCCGTCGCCCGCGTTCACCACGTGCTCGTGCGGCTTGACGTGGCGCGCGATGAGAAACGGCGCCCCGGAGGAGGCATGGCGCACGACGAAGATATCGGCCTGCATCGCGGAGAGATTGGCGACCGTGTCGAGGAGCGACTCGCCCTTGGTCTGCGAGGAGATGGCGATGTTCAGGTTGATGACGTCGGCCGACAGGCGCTTGGCCGCGATCTCGAAAGTGGTGCGGGTGCGCGTCGAGGGCTCGAAGAACAGGTTGAACACGCTCTTGCCGCGCAGGAGCGGCACCTTCTTCACCTCGCGCTCGGTGACCCCGGCGAAGGATTCGGCGGTGTCGAGGATCTGCGTCAGGATCTCGCGCGGCAGGCCCTCGATGGAAAGCAGGTGCTGCAGCTCGCCGTTGGCGTTGAGCTGCGGGTTATTCACCCTGCTTCTCCAGGGCGAGCGCGAGCCTGCCGTCGGCGCCGCGCTTCAGGCGCAGGCGCATGCCGGCCGAAACGTCGATCTGCGCGCCGCAATGCTGCGCGCAGATCGGCAGTTGGCGACCGCCGCGGTCGGCGAGCACCACCAGGGCGATGCTCGCCGGCCTGCCGTAGTCGAACAGCTCGTTCATCGCCGCGCGCACCGTGCGGCCGCTGTAGAGCACGTCGTCGACCAGCAGCAGCTCGCGGCCGTTGACGTCGAACGGGATCTTGGTGCGCTTCGGGTCGTGATGCAGGCCTTGCGCGTGGTAGTCGTCGCGATAAAAGGCGATGTCCATCAACCCGAGGGGCTCCGGCAGCTTGAGCAGGGCGTGCAGCCGCTCGGCTACCCAGGCGCCGCCGGTATGGATGCCGATCATCGCCGTCTTCGGCCCGATGCCCGGTTTGAGCTCCGCGGCGAGCTGCTCGCAGAGCTTTTCCGCGTCAGGCAGCTGGGTCACGCATCTCTCCTAAATATTGCTCCAGGATCAGCTGCGCGGCCACCGAATCGACCTCGCTTTTCTTCGCGCGGGTGCCGCGCAGCCGCGATTCCGCCTCCACCGACGTGTAGCGCTCGTCGACGCGGGCAACCGGCAGCTTGAAGCGTTTCTCGAGGCGGCGCGCGAAATCCTCGGCCTGCTTGGTCATGGCGTGCGCGACGCCCTCTACCGAGGTCGGCAATCCCACCACGAGGCTGGCGGGTTTCCATTCTTCGACCAGTTTTTCGATCTGAGAAAAAACAGTCACCGCTTGAAGCGGGTGAACGGTGCCGAGCTCCGGCTCGCCGACGGCGACGCCGATGCGCTTGAGACCGAAATCGAAGGCTAGAACAGTACGAGCTGGGTGTTTGGCCGGGGTCGCCTGCTCAGGCATGTCCCGCCACGTCCTGCAGGCTTGCGAAGTCGATGCCGAGGAGCTCCATCGCCGCCGGCAGGCGCTCCTCCGCCGGGGTCTCGAAGATGATGCCGTCGTTCGCCTCGACCGTGAGCCAGGCGTTCTGCGACAGCTCGTGCTCGAGCTGCCCCGCCGACCAGCCGGCGTAGCCCAGCGTCACCAGCATGCGCTTGGGGCCTTCGCCGCGCCCGACCGCCTCGAGGATATCCTTCGAAGTGGTGAGGCCGATGGCGTCGCGCACGCGCAGCGTCGATTGCCAGTTACCCGCCGGCTCGTGCAGCACGAAGCCGCGGTCGGTCTGCACCGGCCCGCCGAAATAGATCGGCGCGTTGTGGAAGTCCGCGTCGGCCAGCGACAGCGACAGGCGCTCGAACAGCGCCTGCAGGGTCATGTCGATCGGGCGGTTGACGACCAGGCCGAGCGCGCCCTGGTCGTTATGCTCGCAGACATAGGTGAGGGTCTTCGAAAAGTACGGATCGGCCATGTTGGGCATGGCGATCAGGAAGTGATGCGTCAGGTTGATCGAAGACATGCTGCCACCTCGTATTTTAGCGCATGAGGGGCTTAGAGACGCCAGCGGCAGCGTGGTTCCTCGGTCCCCTATATCTCGACCATCTCGAAATCGTCCTTGCGGGCACCGCACTCCGGGCAGGTCCAGTTCATGGGTACGTCGTCCCAACGCGTGCCGGGGGCGATACCCTCGTCGGGCAGGCCGGCCGCCTCGTCGTAGATGAAGCCGCAGATCAGGCACATCCACGTCTTGAAATCTACTTTGGTCTCGGTCATTGAATCGCGGGAAGTAAAATCCGGACGGATATTAACCCATGGCGAAGTCGCCCCCGATCGTTCTCGTCTTCGCCGCCTCCGATCCCACCGGCGGTGCCGGACTGCAGGCCGACATCCTCACGCTCGCCGCGCGCGGCTGCCACCCGCTTTCCGTCGTTACTGCGCTCACGGTGCAGGACACGCGCGGGGTCGAGAGCCTGCACCCGGTCGAATCGGCGCTGGTCGCCGACCAGGCGCGCTGCCTGCTGGCGGATTTCGCGGTCGCGGCGTTCAAGCTCGGCGTACTCGGCTCGGCGCAGAACGTCGAGGCGGTGGCGCGGATTCTCGCCGCGCACCCGCACGCGCCGGTGGTCGTCGATCCTGTTCTCGCCTCGGGCCGCGGCGATGCGCTCGCCGGAGAGGAAAGCATCGCTCTCACGAAACGGCTCATCTTTCCCCTTACCGCCGTGGCGACGCCGAACACCATCGAAGCCGCTCGGCTGGGCGGCGTGGGTGCAATGCTCGCCGCGGGATGCCGCCATGTCCTGGTCACCGGCACGCACGAAGCTGGTGCGCAGGTGATCAACCGGCTGCACGACTCCGGCGGTGTCCTCCGCGAGGACCGCTGGCCGCGCCTGCCCGGCAGCTACCATGGCTCGGGCTGCACGCTTGCCTCGGCACTGGCCGCGGCGCTCGCCAGGGGGGCCGCGATGCCCGAAGCGGTGCACGAGGCGCAGCAATACACCTGGCAGGCGCTTGCCGCAGGCTTTCGCCCCGGCGCCGGGCAGTTCATCCCGCAGCGCTTCTTCAACCCGTGAAGCTGCGCGGCCTGTACGCGATTACGCCGGAGGGTGCCGGTGTGCTCGACAAAGTGAGGCAGGCCCTCGAGGGCGGCATCGCGCTGCTGCAATACCGCAGAAAGAATCAAGCGTCCCTTGACGAAGCGAAGGCTCTCCTGGCGCTCGCTCGGCGCCACGGTGTGCCGTTCATCGTCAACGACGACGTCGCGCTCGCGCTCGAGATCGGCGCCGACGGCGTGCATCTGGGCCGCGAGGACGGCGCTCTCGCCGCGGCACGCGAGCAGCTCAAGGGCAAGCTGCTGGGTGCTTCCTGCTACGACCGGCTCGATCTCGCGCAGGCTGCGCTCGCGGAGGGAGCCGACTACATCGCCTTCGGCAGCGTGTTCCCATCGCCCACCAAGCCTTCGGCGGCGCGCGCTTCACTTTCTCTGTTCAAGAGCGGTTTCGAAAAGCCGGTTTGTGCGATCGGCGGCATCACCCTGCAAAACGCGCCGCAGGTCATCGCCGCCGGAGCCGACATGGTCGCGGTAATCTCCGACCTCTTCGATGCGCCGGACATCGCGCGCCAGGCGGCCGCGTACAGAAAGCTATTCCCATGAAAAACCAGTCTCTCTTCGAGCGCGCGCAGCGCGTCATCCCCGCGGGGGTCAATTCGCCGGTGCGCGCCTTTCGCTCCGTCGGCGGCACGCCGCCCTTCTTCGAGCGCGCGGCCGGCGCGTACCTGTGGGACGTCGAGGGCCGGCGCTATATCGACTACGTCGCCTCCTGGGGTCCGATGGTTGCCGGCCACACGCACCCCGCAGTGGTGAAGGCAGTGCAGGACGCGGCTGCCCGTGCTCTTTCGTTCGGTGCGCCGACCGAGGCGGAAGTCGAGCTGGCCGAAACGCTGCGCCGCCTGGTGCCTTCGCTCGAGTTGCTGCGCCTGGTCTCGTCTGGCACCGAGGCGACGATGACGGCGATCCGCCTGGCGCGCGGCTTCACCGGGCGCAGCACGATCGTCAAGTTCGAGGGCTGCTACCACGGCCACGCCGATTCGCTGCTGGTGAAAGCCGGCTCCGGCGCCCTCACCTTCGGCAACCCCAGCTCCGCCGGCGTGCCTGCCGAGACGGCCGCCCACACGGCGGTGCTCGACTACAACGACGTTTCCGGCTTCAAGAAATTTTTCGCCGACAACGGAAAAAACATTGCAGCGGTCATCGTGGAGCCTGTCGCCGGCAACATGAACCTCGTCCTGCCTTCGCCGGGATTCCTCGAAGCGCTGCGCGAGGAATGCACGCGCCATGGCGCGGTCCTGATCTTCGACGAAGTGATGACCGGCTTTCGCGTCGCGCGCGGCGGCGCGCAGGAGAAATTCGGCGTGCGCCCCGATCTCACCACGCTTGGCAAGGTGATCGGCGGCGGCCTGCCGGTCGGCGCCGTCGGCGGCCGGCGCGACATCATGGAGAAGATCGCGCCGCTCGGGCCGGTGTATCAGGCGGGCACGCTTTCGGGAAATCCCGTCGCGGTTGCGGCGGGGATGGCGACGCTGAGAATCGTTGACTCACCCGATTTTCAGAAGAACCTCGAATCGACCACCCGCGCGCTCGTCGAAGGCCTGGTCGCCGAAGCGAAAAAGGCCAAGGTCGTGTTCTCGGCGCAGTCGATCGGCAGCATGTTCGGCCTGTATTTCCGCGCCGCGCCGCCGAGGAGCTTTGCCGAAGTCATGCAGTGCGACAAGGACCGCTTCAACCGTTTCTTCCATGAGATGCTCAAGCGCGGCGTCTATCTCGCGCCTTCGGCCTACGAGGCGGGCTTCGTCTCCGCCGCCCACACCTCGACTGAAATCGAGGCGACGCTCGCCGCGGCCGGTGAATCCTTCAGGAGCTAGACCAGGAAAATCGTCGCCAGGCCGAGGAAGATGAAGAAGCCGCCCGAGTCGGTGACCGCGGTGAGCAGGACCGAGGAGCCGGCCGCCGGGTCGCGGCCGAAGCGCACCCGCAGCCAGGGGATGCTGACGCCGGTGAGCGCGGCGAGCACGAGATTGAGGATCATGGCGAGCGCCATCACGCCGCCCAGCGCGACGCTGCCGTAGAAGGCGTAGGCGAGCAAACCGAGCAGCGTTCCCCACACTGCGCCGTTCAGCAGCGCGACGCCGATCTCCTTGCCGAGGAGCTGCGCCCAGTAGCCGCCCTGGATCTGGCCGAGCGCGTGGGCGCGCACGATCATGGTGGTGGTCTGGTTGCCGGAGTTGCCGCCGATGCCGGCGACGATCGGCATCAGCGCGGCGAGCGCCACGAGCTGCGCGATCGCGCCTTCGAACGCGCCGATGACGCGCGAGGCGATGAACGCGGTGACCAGGTTCACCGCCAGCCACGCCCAGCGGTTCTTGAAGCTGTCGATGACCGAGGCGAAGAGGTCTTCCTCCTGCGACAGGCCGCCTTCGGCAAGCTGCGACTGCGCGCTGCTCTGGCGGATGTAGTCGACGACCGCGTCCACCGTCAGGCGGCCGATAAGCTTGCCCGCGCCGTCCACCACCGGCGCCGAGACCAGGTCGTAGCGCTCGAAGGCCCCGGCGGCATCCTCGGCGCCATCCTCGGGGTGCAGCTTGACGTTCTCGGGCACCAGCACCTGGCCGACCTCGCGGTCGAGGTCGGTGACGATG
>Ga0193752_1000772_pt1 | contig 29087 bp, 25 predicted proteins | sample H1c1metaG_FD_144924 | JGI IMG/M metagenome (GOLD analysis project Ga0193752, IMG submission 144924) | Soil microbial communities from a riparian zone of the East river system, Colorado, United States - H1c1 | ecosystem: Environmental > Terrestrial > Soil > Riparian zone | place: USA: East River...
CGGATAGGTCGGGGTGTACACCGCGCACGTCAGCTTGCTTCATCGGCGATCGACTTATCGTCGTCGCTGGATTCCTCATCGACGTTAGCGAAGTGGATGAGGGATGTCTCAGTGGGGTCTGTATCACTGTGAATGATCAGATACCTGTCGATGTCCCTTCACCCCGGCACTTCGAAGACTACCCTTCGAGACGCCGGAAAGAACCATACAAGCTTGTCGAAGGACTCCTACGCTTTGCTTCAGTCGGAACCAAGAGCCCTTCGACAAGCTCAGGGTGAGCGGAAAGAAAAGAAATGGACCGGGAGTTCACCTCTAATCACGAATCTCAAGTCCGAGCTCGTAGAGGCTCACGGCCGTCTGGCAATCGTCGTCAGTACGGCCATGCGCACCGCGACGCCGTTGGCGACTTGAGTTTGAATGACCGACTGCGCACCGTCCGCAACCTCGGCGACGATTTCGACGCCGCGATTCATGGGTCCTGGATGCATGACGATCGCGTCGGGCATAGCCTGCGCCAGGCGTTCAGGTGTGATCCCGAATTCGCGACAGTACGCGACGTCGTCCGGAATGTGGGCCACGCTCATCCGCTCGCGCTGGATGCGCAGCGCCATGACGACATCGACACCCGCAATTGCTTCATCTACCGAGGTATAGCGCTTCGCGCCGGCGAATTCGGCACTACCGGGCAACAGATGTTGTGGCCCGGCGAGTCGGATCTCCCCGGCGCCTAACGTGCTGAATGCATGCCACGCCGATCGAGCAACGCGCGAATGGGCTACGTCGCCGACGATCAATATTTTGAGCGATTCGAACGCAGGTTTGCGCTGACGAATGGTCAATGCATCGAGCATGCCTTGCGTGGGATGCGAGAGATGGGCTTCGCCTGCGTTCAAGATGCTGACGTGAGGTGCAACATGCTGCGCCACGAAAGCGGGTAGACCGGGTTCGGCGTCGCGCATCACCAGGATGTCGGCGTGCATCGCTTGCAACGTGTAGATCGTATCCAACACCGTCTCGCCTTTGGCTCGTGACGAGGATTGCATGTCTAGATTGACCACGTCGGCGCCGAGTCGACGCGCGGCCAATTCGAACGACACGCGCGTGCGAGTGCTGGGCTCGAAGAACAAATTGGCAACCGTGTGGCCCACCAAGCTTTGATCGCGAGCGGGAAGCACGCCAGGCGCTCGCACGTAGGACTGCGCGAGATCGAGCAGCGAGGTCAGCTCAGTGCGCGACAGACTTTCGAGCGTGATGAGATGGCGCAGGCGGCCATCGGCGCCGCGCTGGATTGCAGTGTTTGAAGTTTTAGAAGATGCGGTCAATGTCATGTCCAGCCAGTGTCTGATCACTTTCATCAATGCGACGCGGGCTGCGGTTGCGCGCGCAGCCATTGTTCGACGAGCACCTTAGCCGCTGTCATGTCGACGTCTGCGTGGGTCGTGCGCTTGCCTTGCCGCCCATCCGCTCGCGCTTCTCGCAGCTCCGCTTCGGCGGCGCGCGAGCTGAGACGCTCATCGATCAAGGCGACGGGTAGCTTGAAACGCGACTGCAATTCGTCGCCGAACACCCGTACTTGGGCGGTCAAAGCGGTGTCGGTGCCATCCATATTATAGGGGAGCCCGACCACGATCTGCGACGGCGCGAACTCACGCACCACCGCGTCGATGTCTGCCCAAGGCAGCGCTGCGCCGCGCGCGAGCGTTTTGAGCGGCCGAGCGCTTCCCGTGAGCGTATTGCCGCACGCGACTCCGATCCGGCGGGTGCCATAGTCGAAGCCGAGGATCAGTTGGGGGGCTGCCATGGGTGGGTTCGAGATTCGCGCGTCCGGCCGCTAGGCGTGGCCGGCTTCCGGCCCTAATCGGGCGACGTCGACACCTAGGAGGCCAGCGGCCGCGTGCCAGCGTTCTTCATAAGGGAGATCGAACAGCACGCTATCGTCGGCAGCAACCGTCAGCCACGCGTTCGTGACGATTTCCGCTTCGAGCTGGCCTGCGCCCCAGCCCGCAAATCCGAGCGCGACGATGGCGGATGGCGGCCCTTCGCCGCGCGCCATGGCCGCCAAAATATCGCGAGACGTCGTGATCTGAATCGTATCGGAAACGTTCACGCTGTATTCCCATTGGCCGGAGGGTCGGTGAATAACGAACCCCTGTTCGATATGCACCGGCCCGCCCTGGAGGACGAGTTGATGCTCGATCGGCTCGTTCGCACAAGGCAGTTGCAGCTGTTGGAAGACTTCGACCAAATGCATTTTGGTCGGTCGATTGATGACGATGCCGCGCGCGCCGTCGGCGTTGTGTTCGAACAAAAACGTGACGGTGCGGGAAAAATTCGGATCGGCCAGGGTGGGCATGGCGATCAGAAATTGATTGGCCAAGAAATTATCGGCAGACATGGCGTAAGTATGGTGGGTCGCGGCGCTGCGCGCTAGCGCACGCGCTTGGCTTACTCGCTAGGCCGCAGGCTACAGGCTACAGGCTACAGGCTACAGGCTACAGGCTACAGGCTACAGGCTACAGTCCACAGGCTACAGGCTACAGGCTACAGGCTACAGGCTGCAGGTTCAGAGTTCGGTTCGGAGTTCGGAGTTCGGAGTTCGGAGTTCGGAGTTCGGAGTTCGGAGTTCGGAGTTCGGAGTTCGGATCTGGCTGAAGCCTGTAGCCTGCGGCCTGCGGCCTGTAGCCTAACTGGCCTGGCCAGCAAGCCCGGTTACGGCGTTGCCGTGACTGTTCCTTTCAGTCGATCTCCAATGAACTGCCATTCGTAAGCGAAGCGCAGTTGATCGAAGTCTTCTTTGAGTTCCGATGAGAACGGATCGAACGGCGAAGCGAGCCGCAAAATGCCGAGCGCTGCTTGGTCGAGTTCTTTGATGCCGCTAGAGCGACGGACGACGATTTGCTCGATCGTGCCGTCGGAGCGGATGACCACTTCGAGCACTGGATTTCTCTGCGCCTCGGTTTTCCTCGCCAAATCGCGCGCGAACATCGGGAACTTCACAGTGCCGAGTCGCTCGACTTTGCGCTTCCACGCATCGAGGTACGGCGCGATGCGCGATTCGCGGGTATTCGGCGCGACTTCGATTTCATGCACAATCTTGCCGCGCAGGACTAGGCTCTTGTCGACGCTGGTCGCGATCACCGGGCTGGGTGGCAGGTAGAGCAACGCCAGCGGCGATTCTGCAGCCTGCGATGGCTTACCCGTGCCGTGGCGCACTGAGGGGTCGCTGCGATTGGATCGACTGGCGACCAGATCGATGGCCGGCGCGCCAAGTAGCGCCTGCTGCCATTCGATGCCATTGCCGTTCGGTAAGCCGGCGAGATTTGCGGGCAACAAAGAAGCAGCCGGGCTACCGGGGCGCACTTCGGCTTGCGTTGTGCCGCTGCCGCGCTGATTGCGTTGCGCGAGATACGCGGCTTCCGGGTTCAACTCGTCATTTGCGCCAGGGTCTGCCAGCAATAACACCTCCATGGTGGGAATGCCGCCGTCATTGCCGTCGGGGAATCCGAACGTGACGCCCAAAATCACGATGCCATGGAAGAGCGCCGCCAAGAACAACGTCGTGGTCAAGCGCTCTCGGGCCGGCGCAAGCAATGTCGACGAGCCTGGCAACTCGGCAAGGGTGCTGGGTGGAGCAGTGGCGTTCACATCTGCATTATAGAGCGGTCGTCTAGCGGCTAGTTTGCGGCGCTTCACTGCTTTTGAATTGCAGACGTTCACCTAATTTGGCTGTGACCTCAACCGATCCGTTGGCATCGATGCGCAACACCTGATCGACACCCAGGGTTTGGGCGACCGCCCGCCAGCGCTCTTTGCCGGCGACGAAAATCGCGGTCGATGCCGCATCGGCCAAAGTGGCGTCGGCGGCCACCACGGTCACGGCGATCGTTTGCTCCGCGTCGCGACCGGTTCGCGGATCGAGCAGGTGGTGGATGCGCTTGCCATTCACCAGCGCGAAGCGCTCGTAGTCTCCAGAGGTTGAAACGCTTTCGTCACCGCGCAATTCAAGCCACGCCTGCGCCCGGACCGCGCGTGAATCGCGAATGGCAATGCGCCAAGGTTTGGCGGCGCCGTCGCTGATCGCACGGAGATTGCCGCCGGCATTGACGAGCGCATGACGAATGCCGCGCGCTTGCAGCATCGCAACGGCAAGATCAACCGCGAATCCCTTGCCGACGGCGCCGAGATCCAAAACAAGGTCGCGTCGTCGGCTCGATACGCGGAGCCCTTCGACGGTCACATCGGCAAATGTTGGATGATCGCGTTGCCAGCCATCGAGTTGCTTAATTGTCGGCGCAGGTTTCATGCTTCGCTGTGCGGCGTCGAATCCCCACAAGCGTACCAGCCCGCCCACCGCCGGATCGAAAGCCCCCTCGCTGCTCTTGAAATAGGTAGCTGATCGCGTGAGCAATTCGGCGAGTTCGGGCGAAACAGTCGATGTGTTGCCGGCCGCAATGGCCTTGTTGACCTGCACCAGTTCGCCGTCTAGGCCCCACGCGTACCACTCGCGGCCGATTCGCTTGAGTTCATCTTTTGCGGCATCCAGTGCCTGCTGTGCGTCCTTCGGGGCGTCGCCACCGATCGCGATGGACACTGTCGTGCCCATCGCCAGGAATTCGTCGTTCAGTCGCGTTGGAGTGGGATCGCACGCGGCCAAAAAAGCGGCTGCGAATGCAAGCGCTGCGCGGATTGCCTGCGCTCGCGTCATGTCGAGGTCCGGTTAAACGTCTCGCTTGCCGAGCCGCTTGGCGATGGCGTCCATCAACATGCTGCCGATATCGATATGGAATTGCTTATCTAGTTCGCGAATGCCGGTGGGGCTGGTCACGTTGATTTCCGTGACGAAGTCGCCGATGACATCGAGTCCGACAAACAACATGCCGCGCTCGCGCAACGTCGGTCCAATTTCGTTGACCAACCAACGATCGTGATCGGTGAGCGGACGGCCGACACCTTTGGCTCCTGCTGCAAGATTGCCGCGGTTGTCGTTTGCCGAGGGGATACGCGCAAGTGCGTAGGGCACGGGTTCGCCGTCGATTACGAGGACGCGAGAGTCGCCGGTGGTGACGATGTCAGGAACGTACTTCTGCACGATAGCAAAGTGCGTGCCGTATTCGGTCATGTTCTCAAAGATCACATTGGCGTTCTTATCGCCTTCGGCAATCACGAAAATCGATTTTCCGCCCATGCCATACAGGGGTTTGCAGACGATGTGCTTGTGTTGATGCAGAAAGGCGTGCATGTCGCCCATGTCGCGCGTGATCAGTGTCGGCGCGCAACATTGCGGAAACCAAGCCGTAAAAACCTTCTCGTTCATGTCGCGCAATCCCTGCGGGCGATTGACCACCAGCGCGCCGGTGTCCTGTGCGCGGTCGAGAATGTAGGTCGTGTAGATGTATTCCATGTCGAACGGCGGGTCCTTGCGCATCAGGATCGCGTCCATGTCGCCGAGCTTTTCGATGCTGATGGCGCCAAGCGTCGCCCAATTGTTTAAGTCGTCCCGAACCTGGATCGGCCGCACTCGAGCCCACGGTTGGCCGTCGGTCAACCACATATCGCGCTGTTCTAGATACAAAAGCTCCCAGCCGCGCTTCTGTGCCGCCAGCATCATCGCGAGGGTCGAGTCCTTCGCCGGTTTGATGCTGTCGATAGGGTCCATGACGACGGCCACGCGAACCCGGGCCTTCTGACTTTGGGGCATGAGCGAACTCCGGAAAATAAAGCGCGAAAGGGGACACAGTGCACGGTTGCGACACGCAGCACGGCCTCCCTGTGACGCGCTTCATACTATACGAACGCAGCCAATGGCACGCTGATTATCAATATGTTAAAACCCCAAGCTACTGAACGGGTTATTGAATTTGCCTTGAACGTGCCATCGGCGCCCGATGCGACAACGCTCTGGGCGAGGTCGGTGGACCGCAGGGTTCGTGTGCTTACGTCTTTGGGACGCTCGCGCGGATCGCAAAGGTCAACCGGGTCGTCCATTGCGGGCGTGGTGTTTCAATTTTTGAGCTAGAGGTTGCCCATGGAGAATGCCGTCGCCAGCGAGAAGCCCCGATTAGCGGGCCTGAAAGTTTTGGTCATCGACGACAGTAAAACGATTCGGCGCACCGCCGAGACGTTGCTCGCTAAAGAAGGGTGCGAAGTGTTCACGGCAGTCGACGGCTTCGATGCACTGTCCAAGATTGCGGACCATCAGCCCGACGTCGTGTTCGTGGACATCATGATGCCGCGTCTCGACGGATATCAAACCTGCTCCCTCATCAAGCACAACAAAGTATTCAAATCGATCCCCGTGATCATGCTGTCGAGTAAAGACGGATTGTTCGATCGCGCACGCGGTCGCATCGTCGGCTCCGAACATTATTTAACCAAGCCATTCACTAAGGAAGAGCTCTTGAATGCGATCGAAGCGCACGTGAGCAACCTGGATGAATAGCGCAAGACGGCAAGCGCCGCAGCTCCGCGTTGTCGCGGGTAACGCCCACCAGACTGGTAAGCCTAATGGAGGCCCCATGGCCCTCATCTTGATCGTCGACGATTCGCCTACCGAAGTGCACGTGATGAAAAACGCGCTCGAGAAGCACGGTTACCAAATCGAATCCGCGTCCGACGGCGCCGAGGCCATCGCCAAGGCGAAAGCGATGAAGCCGGATCTGATCTTCATGGACGTCGTGATGCCGGGCATCAACGGCTTTCAAGCGACGCGCAAGTTAACGGCCGATCCGGAAACACGTTCTATTCCGGTCATCATGGTGACTTCAAAGGACCAGGAAACAGATCGCATCTGGGGCATGCGCCAAGGCGCGGTCGATTACTTGGTGAAGCCCGTGTCGCTGACTGAGCTGGTCGAAAAGGCGCAAGCCGCGTTGGCTTGATGGCCTTCCTTGAGAATTAGTCGCGCAGATATCTACCGAAAAAATCAGTCGTCATGTCCGAGCAACAACCACCAGTCCGCAATTTACGCTCGCTTCGCGAGAAGCCGTTCGAGTTGCTGCGTGAGATCGAACGACTCACCCGCGTGGCGTTGTCAGGTCAAGGCGGCGAAGCCACCGAAGGCCGGGAATGGGTCGGCGTTGCGATTCGGCTCGGCACCGAAAGTTTTTTGGTGGCTCGCGAAGAAACGCGCGAGGTATTGGGATTTCCGTCGCTCCTTGCGCGCGTGCCAGGAGCGAGAACTTGGATTCGCGGGTTGGCCAACGTTCGCGGACAGCTCTTGCCGGTGGTCGATCTTCGCTCGTTCTTGGGCGGCGGCACGACCTCGTCCGGACGTGCTTCACGCGTGTTGGTTGCCAACCATCGCGAAGTGCCCGCCGGTCTAATGGTCGATGAAGTACTGGGCTTTCGCCGATTCAACGATGGCGAGTTCAGCGGCGATGTCCCGCCAACCTTGTTGCGCTGCGAGCGTTACTTGGCTGGCGCGTTCAAGCGCGGCGGCGAAGTATGGCCGGTGTTTGCGCTGCGCAGCCTGCTAGAGAGCAACGATTTTTTGGAGGCCGCTGCCACGTGAGGGGCCTCATGACTATGAGTGACATCATGCACATTACTTGGGCGAGTGGCGGCAATGGCTGAGAAAACTCCCAGCATTGGTTTGTTGTCTCCGCTGATATGGGCGGCGATTGCCGGCGTGGCAGTGACGGCCGCTTATCTGCTCGCCTTTAGCCCGGCACCGGGCCGCTCATCTTCGGTTGGCGAGATGCCATCCCTTGCTCAGAATATTGCGCTGAATTCCGCGGCCGCTGTCGGCGGCGATCCGGTGGCATTCGATGCGCTGGCGAGCGAACGCGGTCAGTTGGCCGAGTTGGCGGGCAAAGAAGGCGCGCAGATTCAAGACGGCGCATCGCTCCAGAAAATGCTCGGCGCTTCCAAGCTGGTCCTCGACAATCGCGAAGCAACGTTGGCCGCGCACGATACTGCTCGCAGCGCCGCGAATGTCGTGCCGCAGCTGTTGCAAGGCCTCGGGAATATAGTGGGCAGCTTTGGCGCTGCGCGTGTCGAAAGCATGTCGAAGCAGGTCGAGCGTTTCGAGCAAACCGGGCAACGATTGATTCGCGATTTGAATGCAGTGGCGGACGGCATCGGTGATGTTCAAAGCACTGCACGTCGTGCTGCTGAAAGCTCGGATTACATGGGACAGGTGTTCGGTGAACTGGGCGGCGAAGAGGCGGGTTTAGGACTTGCTCGCGTGACTGGCGTCGACACCGAACAGAAACTCAAGACATTGACTGCGACGTACCGCAAGTTGGCAGAACAGGTCCGCGCTACGGCCGCCGCTGCAGAAAAGGTCGGCGCTGCGCACCAAGCAAGTTTAGAAGTCTTGGCTTCTCATAAGGCATTGCTGCCTTCGTTGGCGCCTGCCTCAGTAAACGCCGCGGCCTCCGCTCCAATTCCCTTTATTCCGCTCGCGATTCTCGGCGTCGTCTTGTTCGTTTTGTTCGGTTTGTTGCAGGTCAACAAGGCCGCTCATCACATCAGCCGTGAAATGCGCAAGCAAGCCGAACAGAACGAACGCAACCAACAAGCGATTCTCCGCTTGCTCGACGAACTTTCGAATTTGGCCGACGGCGATCTCACTGTCCAAGCGACCGTTACCGAAGACATCACCGGCGCGATTGCGGACTCTATCAACTACGCCATCGAAGCATTGCGTGAGTTGGTCGCGACGATCAATCGCACTGCGATTACGTTGGACTCCGGTGCGAAGCAGACATTGGCGGCCGCGGGTCACCTCGCGAAGGCTTCCGTTACTCAATCCAAGCAAGTCGCGGCGGCTTCAGAATCGGCCGGCGCTATGGCGAACTCGGTCGAGGAAGTATCCGGCAACGCCGAGCGTTCCTCAGATGTCGCGCGCCACGCCGTGGATATTTCGCACAAGGGCGGTGAAGCAGTGCGTCGTACGATCGACGGCATGAATGCGATCCGCGAAACGATTCAGGAAACGTCGAAGCGCATCAAGCGCCTGGGCGAGAGCTCGCAAGAAATCGGCAACATCGTCGAGCTCATCAACGACATCGCCGAGCAAACGAACATCCTCGCGCTCAACGCTTCCATTCAGGCATCGATGGCGGGCGAGGCAGGCCGCGGCTTCGCAGTCGTCGCCGATGAAGTGCAGCGTTTGGCGGAACGAGCCGCGACCGCCACGAAACAGATCGAAGTCCTCGTGCGCACGATTCAAGCGGACACCAACGAAGCGGTCGTGTCGATGGAGCGCAGTACGACGGACGTCGTGGGTGGAGCGCTACTCGCTGAGAACGCAGGCGCCGCGCTCGAAGAAATCGAGCAGGTTTCCAACCAGATCGCGAGTCTCGTACAAAACATCTCCGCCAGCGCGCGTCATCAGACGGGCAGCGCACAAGACATCGCGCGTAACATGCAAGTGCTACGCGAGATCAGTGCTCAGACTGCGGAGAACTCCGCCGCCACCACCAATTCGATCGGCAAGCTGGCGCAGCTATCGACGTCGCTACGCAAATCCGTGTCGGGCTTTCGCCTGCCAGAATCTGCGGCAGCGGCTGCCGCGCCTGCACCAGATCCGACGCCTGCCGCGGACCGGCCGGCCAGTAAAGCCGCATCGCGTCCCGTGGGCCGCATGACCGCTTAGCCGGATTCGTATGAACGCCAGCACACGCCACAATAATCGCGGGGCAGATCTGCGTGGGGAATCCGCATGAGTGAAGTGGCCGCACAGACCCTTCATATTGTCGCGCGCGAGCTCAACAACGAGCTCAACGATGCACGCATCGCGCTCGAGAATTTCGGCGAGCAACAAGAAGAAGCGCGTTTCCTAGATAACTGTCGTGAGCGCTTGCACGCAGTGCACGGCGCATTGCGCGTAGCTGAAGTGTATGGCGCTGCGCTCTTGGCCGAAGAGATGGAGCATGTCGCTCGTTACCTGATTCGCAACTTCGCCGAGAAACGTCACCTCGCTGAAGGCCTGGATGCGCTCATGCGCGCCATGGTGCAATTGCCGACTTATCTTGAGCGAGTGTTGAGCGGCGGCCGCGACATGGCTCTGATCTTGTTGCCGTTGCTGAATGATTTGCGCGCGGTGCGAGGCCACGCGCTGCTGTCCGAAGGCACGTTGCTGCTGCTCAATCTCACGTCGGAGAAACAGGCCAATCCGCAACCGCCGCCGCCGGGCGAGCACGCATTGCCCGTTTCGAATTGGGCGCGAAAATTGCGCACGCGATTTCAATCGGGCTTGCTCGGCTGGATCAAGAGCGAACGCGTCGAACAGAACTTGGACATCTTGTCTCGCGCCGCCGAGAAGCTCGAACAAGTCGCGACAACGCAAAGTGTCTTCCAGCTGTGGTGGGTCATTGGCGCTGTTGTCGAAGCTTTGCGCGATAACGGACTCGAGGGCAGCGCATCGGTGAAGCGGTTGCTTGGTCAGGCCGATCGTGAAATGAAACGCCTGTACGAGCAGGGCGAACAGCAATACGCCGAACGACCGCCGGTCGAGTTGCTAAATAATCTTCTCTACTACTTGGCTCGTGCGACATCGTCCGGTCCGCGCGTAACAGCGGTGCGCACATCGTTCCGCCTCAGCGAATTGCTGCCGGTCGACGCGCAGGTGGAAGCCGCGCGCGAAAGCTTGGCCGCGCCATCCATCAAATTGATGAAGACGGTGGCAGCCGCAATTAAAGAAGATCTGGCGCGCGTCAAAGACGCATTCGATATTTTCGTCCGCAAAGGCGGCACGAAAGCGAACGAGTTGGCGCCGCAATTGGAGATGTTGGGCAAAATTGGCGATACGCTCGGCGTGCTGGGACTGGGCCCTCTGCGCGATAAGGTGCAAGGCGAAATCGCCGAATTGAAAGCTGTCATCGACAAGCAAATGCCGGTGACAGAAGCGCTGCTGATGCGCATCGCCAGCACGCTGATCGGCATCGAAGACGGGCTTGACGAGCAACTCGTCGCCTTAATTTTGCCCGAGAAAACCGATGGGGCTCCGCCGGCAGCGGACGATATCGAATTCCGACAAGTGTCCGAAGCCGTGTTACGCGAGTGCATCGTGAACATGGCGCGTGTTAAAGAAGCGATTGCGCTCTCTGTGGAGCGACCCAAGGAAGCGCAAGTATTGGAGCAAGTGCCGCCGCTGATTCGCGGCATCGTGTCCGGCATGTTGATGCTCGGCAAGACGCGCGCTGTCGAGTTGACAGAGTCAATCGGTCGCGCGTTGCCGCGCTATGTGCGCGCTGACGGCGTGCCGGTGTCCCAAGAAGCAATGGATCGACTCGCCGACGCGATCGTTGCGGTTGAGTACTACATGGAAACGCTGCACGCCGGTCGCGCCGATCCTTGGTACATGCTCGACAATGCCGAAGCGTGCCTGCAAGCGCTGTCCGAGATCAACAGCGGCAACACGAGTTTACACTCGCTGCGCGAACTCAGCGACCACGCCAGTACGATGGCGATAGAGCCTACGATGAGCGCCGAGACGCATGTGCTCGATCGCTCCGATCGCACTGCGTTGATCAGTACTGTGCAGCAGGCGACACAGGTAATTCCGACTCAACAAGCACTAAAGCAGGCGGCGCAGTCTCGAGAGGGCGTACGCGCGAGAACGCAGCCGCTGCCGCCTGCGCTCTCGCCGACTCCAGACAAGGCCGATCCGGAATTCGTCGAGATATTCATCGAGGAAGCCCGCGACGAGATCGCCAAGCTCGATCGTCTATTTCCACTTTGGGATGAGAATCCGCAAGACGCCGAGGCGTTGACCAACATTCGCCGTTCGTTCCACACGCTCAAAGGCAGCGGCCGCATGGTCGGCGCGCAGCTGATCGGCGAATTTGCGTGGTCGATCGAGAACATGCTGAATCGTGTGATCAACAAGACGTTGGAGCGCACGCCGGACATGATGTCGCTGATGCGCCGCTCAGTCGCCGCGGTGCCTGAGCTCGTCGAGCAACTGGAAAGCGGGCGTCAACCCCCGACTGACGTGCGCGCGTTAATCGCGGAAACCAATGCCTTGGCAGTGGTTCGCGATGCCAAGGCGCGCATGCAGACGGAACGAGATTACGAACCGCCGCGGCGGCCGCCCACGCCGCCAACGCCGCCCAAGGCCCCTGCCGCCGCGCCCGCACCGCGTGCCTTTACCGTGGCGCCGGTTGTGGCTAAGCAAGAACCTGCAAAGTCGACGAGCGTGCCCATGGACGCGGCGTTGCATGAAATATTCAGCAAGGAGACGGCTGGACATCTAGCCGCGATCCGCGAATACGTTGCGTCCTGTGCGTTGCTGTCGGCACCGTTCCCCGTTACCGAAGAGCTGCATCGGGCTTGCCACACGTTGAGCGGCACCGCGAAAACGGCGGGCGCTTTGCAAGGCATTAAGATTGCCGAACCGCTCAATCATTACATTCGTAAGTTGTACGACAACGGCGTTGGACTGCCTGCGGCCGGTATGCAGGTGTTGCGCGATGCTGTCCGCGGCATCGAAACAATCGTCGAGCACATCAACGAATCCACCGGATACTTCATCACTCACACCAGCATCATCGAGCGCATCGGGAAACTGGAAGAGTCGCTTGATTCCGAGCTTTCGATGCTGGCGCAAGTCGTCGAAGCCAGCGCCATCATGCCGGTACCGGAGCTGCGCACGTCGCACCCCGAACCGAAGCCAAGGCCCGCCGCTAACGACGATGACGTTGTCGAATTGTCATTCGATGCATTGGGTGATAGTGAATTGGGCATCGAGTCGCCGACTAGGCTGTCGCGCGCACTAGGGCACTCCGGCGAAACGATTGAAGTGGCTATCGATCCCACGGAAATGCAGCGCGCGCTGCAATCGGTGTTGTTGGATGGACCGGGATTGATCGAGCCGCATGAGATCACACAAAAAATAATAGCGCCGAATCCTCAAGAGGCCGCCGCTCAACCGGTTCAAGCATCGGTCTTAGGCGATCAAAATTCGGTTACTACGCGTACGGCCACATTCTCCGCATCTAAAGTAGATCAGGAATTCGCCGGCGATTTTTTGGACGACCCGGGCGCGGAAACGGGCATTCATATTGTCGATATTCCGCTCGATGTGCCCGAGCTCTCGCTGGAGACGTCCAGTTGGTCGGGTAATTTCACGCCGGTGTCACTTCCGGAGCCTGCCGAAGCGGGTGCGGACGCTGCGCCGATGCCACCGATCGAGTTCAAGGCCGAGCGTTCGCTTGACGTGCCGACGATTTCAATTAGTGCTGTGGTCGAGCGGCCCGTGTTTTCGGCGCCTGCTCCCACTCCGCCATCGTCCGCGCCTGAGCCCGATGATGAAACAATGGATGCGGAATTCGACGCGGATGTCGCGGCAATCTTCACGGAAGAAGCAGCTGAGTTATTGGAAGTTGCCGACGCTTCGCTCTCGGCGTGGACGCGCGATCGCGCGAATAACGCGCAAGCGTTCGAGTTGAAGCGCGCATTGCACACGCTCAAAGGCGGTGCCCGCATGGCGGGAATTCGCGCGATGGGCGACTTGAGCCACGAGCTCGAGACGTTGATGGACAACGTCGAGACTGGCTTGGTGACTGCAGATCAGAATGCGTTCGACCTGTTACAGGCCAGCCTCGATGAATTGCATCGCATGCGCGACGTCGTTAATAGCGGAAGACGTGTGCGATCGGCCCGAGAACTGTTAGATCGTATTCGAGTCGCGTCAGGGCGGGCACCGCTGTCGCCACCCTCGGTAGCGCAACCAATCGCGTCGCCTGCAGTGCAGCCCGTTGCTGCACCAACGCCGCTCGCCGCACCGCTTATCGACGACGATGAGGTCAGTGCCGAGGTCGCCGTGGAATTCCACGCGGACGAACTCAACATGTCGGCCGCGCCCGTTCGTGAGCCAACGATCGAAGTGGAAGTGCCTGCAGAACTGCAATCAGCGGCAAAGTTCGAAAGCGAATCCATCGAGATTGAGGCAATCGTGTTTCCTTCGGAGATCGAAGTCGAGCCCGAAATCGAGCTCAGCGACATCGAACTCAACGACATCGAGCTAAATGCCATCGAGTCAGCCGTCGAAATGGAAGTCGCGCCAGCGGTTTCGCGGCTCACGCCGCCATCGAACGTCGTAACGCTGACCTCTATCGAGATCGAGCCGGGCGCCGAGTCGATTGAAGTTGCGGCAGCGCCTGTCGTGCTGCCTCCGGGCCGCGAAAACGTGCAGCAAGAGCGTGGCGAAGTTGCGCGTGTCGATGCCGAACTGCTCGACATGCTGCTCAACAACGCCGGCGAAGTCAGCATTCTGCGCTCGCGCCTCGAGCAACAGACGAACTCGATCGAATTCAACTTGGCCGAATTGGATCGCACGGTTGCGCGCCTGAAAGAGCAATTGCGCAAGCTCGAAATGGAAACGGAAGCGCAGATTCTTCACGGCCGACATGACGATGCCGGCGGGCGCACGGACTTCGATCCGCTCGAGTTGGACCGCTACTCCACCATTCAACAATTGTCGCGCGCGCTCGCCGAATCCGTCAGCGACGTCGCGAGTATCGAAGGTTTGCTCGAATCGTTGGTGCGCGAAGCACAGAACCTGCTGTTGCAACAATCGCGTGTTGTCACTGAAGTGCAGAACGGTCTGATGCGCACTCGCATGGTTCCTTTTCAGCGCCACGTACAACGACTCAGCCGCATCGTGCGTCAAGTGGCCACGGAAACGGGTAAGCGCGCCGATCTTGTCGTCACCGGTGCTTCCGGCGAATTGGATCGCCAAGTGTTGGAGCGCATGCTGCCGCCGCTCGAGCACATGCTGCGTAACTCCGTCGTGCACGGCATCGAGACGCCTGAAGAGCGAAGCAGTAGCGGTAAGAGTGAGTCGGGCACGATTCGCATCGGGCTGCATCGCGAAGGCTCGGAAATGGTCATGGTGATTGAGGACGACGGCCGCGGCATCGATGTGAAGGCCGTACGTGAGCGGGCAAAAGCTCGCGGCTTGTTGAAGCCGGGTCGCACACTGACCGACGAAGAAGCGCTGCAGTTGGTGCTGGAGCCCGGTTTTAGTACTGCCACCAGCGTCACACAGCACGCGGGTCGCGGCGTCGGCATGGACGTCGTGGTGGCGGAAATCAAGAAATTGGGCGGTGCGCTCTTCACGAAGTCGACGCCGGGCGAGGGCGTGAAGTTTACCGTCCGCTTGCCGTTCACTTTGGCGATTAGCCAATCGCTGATCGTCCGAGTCGGCGACGAAATGTATGCGTTGCCGCTGCCGACTGTAGAAGGCGTGTCGCGCGTTCCCCGTGCCAGCGTCGCCAAACATCTTGCCGAACAAACGCCGACCTTCGAGTACGGTGGTCAGATTTATCGCTTTCAGCACTTGGGCGCCTTCATCGGAGCGCCGCCATCTGCATTACCGGATGCGGATGTACCGGTGCCAATCATCCTCGTCAACGCGGGCGAGCACTCAACGGGCTTAGTGGTCGACGAGTTGATAGGCAACCGCGAAATCGTCGTCAAACCAGTCGGTCCGCAAGTCTCCGCGATTCGCGGCGTTGCGGGCGCCACGATCCTGGGCGACGGCCGCATTGTCATCATCTTGGACATGGGCGCGTTGGTGCGCTCGGGCTGGCGCGGTCATACCGAAGTCGCGGCGCCGACCGAAGACCGTCGCGTGTTCGCGCTTGTTGTCGACGACTCGATCACTGTGCGTCGCGTGACGCAACGTCTACTCGAACGCAACGGCATGCGCGTAGCAACCGCGAAAGATGGCGTCGATGCACTCGAGGTCATGCAAGAATTGATTCCAGACATCATCTTGCTCGACATCGAAATGCCGCGCATGGATGGTTACGAACTCGCGACGCGCGTTCGCAATGACCCGCGCTTGGCGGACATTCCCATCGTAATGATCACGTCGCGCGTAGGCGAGAAGCATCGCGCCCGCGCCATCGAAATCGGCGTGAACGATTATCTTGGCAAGCCGTATCAGGAAAATCAGTTGCTCGATGCCATCGAGCCGCTAGTTGTGGCGCGGCGCCGTCGCGCAGCCGTCAACGGATAAAGTAATGCAAGACAATTACGCAGACGATCTGTATGGATTGCTGATTCCGCTGGCAGAAGAGCGATTGCTGTTGCCGCGTGTCACCGTGGCGGAAGTGATTACCTGGCAGGCGCCGGAAAAATCCGAAGGAACGCCGGCATGGCATCTCGGCCTCATTCAATGGAATGGCCGGCCTATTCCCGTCATTTCGTTTGAAGCAATGTGCGGTCAAGCCTTTCCGGCGCCCGGAGGCCGTACCCGCATTGCTGTGCTCGTCGCCATTGGCGAACAGATCACCGGCGGCTACTTTGGCGTCGTGACTCAAGGATTTCCACAGCTGGTTCGCGCCAACTCGGACGTCATCAAATCCGAACTCAATCACTCGTTCAGCGACCGCAGCCCGATCATCTGTCGCGTCCGCATGTTGAATGAATCGCCGCTGATTCCCGATCTGTTCCGGGTGGAGGAAATGATTGGGGAAGAGACACGAGCGGCGTGAGCGCACGTGAATGCGGACGCGTTGCGAGGCACTAGTAACTAGGTCCTAGGCGCTAGCCAGATCGAGAACGCGCGATGCGCGGCGTTTCTTCTTGTCGTTCTAACTAGAACCTAGGCCCTAGCGCCTAGTAACTTTAGTCCAGCGCTGCGCGCTAGACCAGATCCCCCCACATGGCTTGCAACACCGACAACGCCGTCACAGCTGCGGTTTCCGTGCGAAGCACTCGCGGGCCCAGTCGCACCGGCACATAGCCTGCAGTTTGCGCGTGCGCTAATTCGTCGTCGTCTAGACCGCCTTCGGGACCGATCAGTAATTCCACCTTAGTAGGCATGCTGGTGAGGCCGGCCAATGAGCCGGGTGCCGTCGGATTCAAGACTAGACGCAAGCCTTCTTTCGGATGTGTGGTCAGGTGCTCACGCAGCGACCTCGGCTGCAGAACTTGCGGGATACGGTTGCGGCCGCATTGCTCACAGGCGCCGATGACGATGTTGCGCCAGTGTTCCAGCTTCTTCGCGCTTTGCGATTCGTCGAGACGGACAACACTGCGCGCGGCGATCACAGGGGCGATAACAGCCACACCCAGTTCGGTGGCTTTTTGCAGAGCCCAATCCATTCGTTCGCTGCGTGGGATGCCTTGCGTGATCGTAATGCGCAGAGGCGATTCGACGACACCTTGGATATGAGCGCCAACGGCGACGGTCACGTTGTTGCCTGCAACGCTCGCGATCTCGGCTCGGTATTCACCGCCGGTCCCGTCGAAGACAACGAGCGCAGCGCCAGCTCGCAACCGCAACACGCGCGCAACATGGTTGGCGCCCGCCGGTGGTAACGTTACTTGCGACCCGGTTTTGAGAGGCGTGGGTGTGTAGATTCGATTGACGCGCATTGAGTTGTTAATCCCCGGATGCGTACTCGTTATTGTCTGGGTTCATATTCTGACGCATCGCGCTTCACGGATCACGCGCAGACATGCATTATCTGCCTTATGACATACCTTCCGGTACTACAGGTCGATGCCGCTAGTGGCTATTTGACGCAGGCCCGCCTCGTTGCGACGCCCAACTATGACGCGCGACCGGACGGCTCGGTGCCCGAGCTGATCGTCGTGCACGGTATCAGCATGCCCCCCGCCGAATTCGGCGGCCCCTGGATCGACAAGTTGCTGACCAACACGTTGCCCGTTGACGCGCATCCGCATTTCAAGGAAGTGGTCGATTTACGAGTGTCGACGCATTTGCTGATTCGGCGCGATGCTGAGTTGGTCCAATACGTGTCGCTCAACAATCGTGCTTGGCATGCCGGTGTCTCCAAGTATCAAGGGCGCGAGCGCTGTAACGATTTTTCTGTCGGCATCGAGCTTGAGGGGGCCGAGGGTATCGCTTACGAGTCCATTCAGTATCGGTCGCTTGTCGACGTCATTAAGGCCCTTTGCGCGGCGTATCCATCGCTTTCCCGCGATCGCGTCGTCGGACATTGCGATATTGCGCCCGGTCGCAAAGGCGATCCGTGGGATGTCTTCGATTGGCCTAGATTGCGTGCGTTATTGAAGGTCGTTTAGTCATGCCGCTTTGCCTAATTTTCGATCTCGACGGCACGCTCGTCGATAGTGAAGGGCTGTCGATGCGGGCCTTCACTGATCTGCTGCCGGATCTGCGTCTGTCCGTGCTGGAGTTGACCCATCGCTATCGCGGCAAAAAATTGCGAGAAGTGTTTGCCGACATCGAAAGCATTGTCGGGCACGAGCTCGAAGCCGAGTTCGAAAAAATCTATCGCGCGCAAGTTGCAGTGCTTTTCGAGCAAGAGCTGAAAGCCATCGAAGGTGTACACGCGATGCTGGATGCTTTGCCGTTTCCGAGATGCATTGCATCGAGCGGTCCGCCGGTCAAGATTGCACAGGCGCTGCAGATTACGGGACTCGCGCCGTACTTCGGCGATCGCATTTTCAGCTCGCATGACATTCAATCGTGGAAGCCCGATCCCGGACTGTTTCTGCATGCAGCAGCGGCCATGGGCTTTAAGCCGCGCGACTGCGTCGTGATAGAAGACAGTGAAGTCGGCGTCGAGGCGGCGATTGCGGCCGGAATGAGAGTCTTTCGATACCTGCCGGAGCTTGCGGTGGACACTGGGTCTCGCTGCACGGCATTCTCGCGAATGTCCGAGTTGCCCCTTTTGATCGCAGAACAGTAGGTGCCAATCGTGAGTCCAGCGATGTGCTTGAAGTGTGGGTATGTGAAGGCGGCCATTGCCATTGCGGTGGTCGCTTCACTGATCGTCGGCTGGATGGCCTGGAGTCAGGCCGCCGATGAGTCGCAGCTGATTCCGGCCGCATCTGCCGATGCGCCCAAGGCTGCAGGTTCGCTGCAGACCGCCGTGCTCGCAGGCGGGTGTTTTTGGGGCGTGCAAGGTGTCTATCAACATGTGCGTGGCGTTAGCAACGTGCTCTCTGGCTATTCGGGCGGCGACGCGGTAACGGCAAAGTACGACCTAGTGGGCCGTGGCAGAACAGGGCACGCCGAAGCTGTGCAAGTCGTCTTCGATCCGGCCGAAATCTCGTACGGAGAGGTTCTGCAAATATTTTTCTCGGTCGCGCACGATCCCACGCAGCTTAACTTCCAAGGCCCCGATCAGGGCCCGCAATATCGCTCGGCAATTTTCTATGAAGGCGAAGAGCAGAAGCACATCGCAACCGCCTACATTGCTCAGCTGGAGAAGGCGAAAGTGTTCAACGATCCGATCGTGACGCGCGTCGATGCGCTCAAGGCGTTTTATCCTGCCGAGGACTACCACCAGGATTACTTGGTGAACAATCCCGGCAACCCGTACATCGAGTTTAACGATCTGCCGAAGATTAGCGAGCTGAAGCGTTGGCTGCCGGGCTTCTATCGTGAAACGCCGCTCACCGTGAAGACCGCCTCGGCACGATAAATCGCGATGGCTTCGGCGATCTCGCATCCCGCCGTGCCCATTGCCATTGCCGTCATTGCGATTGCAGTAGGCCGCAAGATTATCTCTCTGCCGCTCCTATTGACGGGCATTGCCTTTTCGATGGTGCCCGATGCCGATAGCCTTGGATTTCAACTTGGCGTTCCGTACGCATCGCCCTTTGGCCATCGTGGCTTCTCTCATTCCATTGCGATAGCGCTGTTCTGCGCGCTGTTGTTAGTTCCGCTGGCGAGAATGCTCAAGGCCACGCCGGCAGTACTGTTTGGTTTTCTCTTCGCATCGATGCTTTCTCACGGCATGCTCGATGCAATGACCGATCAGGGCAATGGCGTTGCATTTTTGTGGCCCTTTGACAATCACCGATTCTTCTTCGGCTTCCGCCCCATCGAGGCGTCCCCCATTGATGTGCGGCAATTCATGTCGGGCCGCGGCCTTGAGATCCTCTACTCTGAATTCTTGTGGATTTGGTTGCCGCTGAGTATCGGTGTCGTACTCCTCTATTTCATTCGACAGTTCGCGCAAAAAGCCCAGTAAATCTTCTGGCTTTTGATTTCTCAATCGCACGCGGCATCGTGACGAGGCGTTACGACAACGCCTTCGACGCTCTCGGATCGCGAAACACCAGCGGATGCTCTCCTCGGGGTCGCTGCGCGACGAGTTGCGCCGCGACAACTGTGCCATGATGTGGGCTCTTGTCGCAGACAGGGTCCGACGCGCTCGCGTCCTGCGTCAGCAGATAGGCTTGGCAACGGCAGCCGCCAAGATCTTTGTCTCTCTCATCGCAGCTGGCGCAAGGTTCTTGCATCCATGCTGTGCCGCGAAAGCGGTTAAACGCATCGGAGTCGTTCCAGATTGTCTGAAGCGAGTGCGCCTGCACAGATGGAAAGTCGATTCCGGGCAGCATCCGTGCCGTATGGCACGGCAGCGCGGCGCCATCGGGTGCAATGACCATCAACGTGGAGCCCCAGCCATTGACGCAACGTTTCGGCCGGGTTTCATAGTAATCCGGCGCGACAAAGTAGATTTTCATCCGATCGCCGAGTTTGAGTCGCCACTCGGCGGTCGTCTGCTCCGCAGCTTGCAGTTGCGATTGGGATGGCAGCAAGCGCTCGCGGTTCAGGTACGCCCACGAATAGTATTGAGTGTTGGCCAATTCCAGATAGTCCGCGCCCATCGCCGCTGCCATCTCGATGATCGCGCCGATGTGATCGATATTAAGTCGATGAATGACGCAGTTCATGACCATTGGATAGCCGCGCGCTTTGATCCAACCGGCAATGCGATGTTTCAGATCGAAGGTCTTCGTGTGCGACAGGAAGTCGTTCATCTCTCGAGTCGAGAGATGAACGACTTCCTGTCGATGATCCAATCCTGCCGACTTGAGCGCATCGAGACGATTCTCCGTCAGGCCGATGCCCGATGTGATCAAGTTGATGTAGAAGCCGAGTCGCCGTGCTTCGGCCACGATGATTTGAAGGTCGTCGCGCAGCAACGGTTCGCCGCCCGATAAGCCGAGTTGGACTGAGCCGAGCGCGCGCGCCTCGTGCAGCACTCGCAACCAATCTTCGGTCGGCAACTCCCGCTCGTGATGCGCAAAATTCAACGGGTTGTAGCAAAACACGCAGTGCAGCGGGCAGCGATACGTGAGTTCCAGCAATAGCCAAAGCGGTGTGACTGCTGGCAAAGATTGCACCAGTACGCCGGCTATCACGGCGCGTCCTGCAGCCAGCCGTTGGCGGTCGCAATGCTCACGAATTCAAAGATGCTGGGGCCGAGATCTTTGCGATCGAAAGCCGATTCTAAGTCCGCGACAATGGTGTCCAAGCTCTTCGCGCCGTCACACCGTTTGAGAATCTCCCCCGCGCTCTGATTCAGTTTCACCATGCCTTCCGGGTACAACAGCACGTTCGCGTTTTGCGCAGCTTCCCACTGCAGACGATATCCAGCGGCCAGCCGAGGTCGAGAACCTGCAGACGATGTCATGCGGCGACCCCGTATCGCGTCGCCATGGCATCGTTCATGGACCACAAAATGTCGAGTTTGAATTTCAAGATGTCGAGTGCGCGCAGTTGCAGCGGACGACTGTTGAAGTGATCGAGGGTGATGGCTAGACCTTGTTCCACGTCGCGGCGTGCGAGACTCAAGCGGCTTTGAAAATACTGGAACCCTGTCTGGTCGATCCATGGGTAGTGCTCTGGCCATGTCGACAAGCGCTGCTGATGGATGGCTGTAGCGAATAGCTCCGTGAGCGAGGAGCAAACGGCCTCCTGCCAGGGCGCGCGCCGCGCGAAGTTCACGTAGGCATCGACGGCAAAACGCACGCCGGGAACCACATCGCGTTCGCTTTCGACCTGCGTGCGATCCAGACCCACGGCTTCCGCGAGCCGCAGCCAGGCTTCGATTCCGCCCGGCGTGGCATCGGCGCCGGTCCCCACGCCATCGTGATCGAGGATGCGCTGTACCCAGTGTCGACGGACTTCGCGCACCGGGCAGTTGGAAATCACCGCCGCATCTTTGATGGGAACGCTGACTTGGTAGTAGTAGCGATTCAGAACCCAGCCGCGGATCTGCTCGCTCGTCGCCTTGCCAGTATTGAGCATCACGTTAAACGGATGATGGATGTGATACGCGCGGCCTTGTTCGCGGAGCCGGGCGGTGAATTCCTCGCGGCTCCACACTGCATCGCTCATAAATCGATCTCCATGCCGTCGTGCGCGACCTCAATTCCGCGAGCGCTCAGCAGTGCCCGCTCGGGCGAGTCTTCGTCCAAGATCGGGTTGGTGTTGTTGATGTGGATCAGGATCTTGCGAGTTGCGGCCGGCAAGCGCGTGAGCCACTCGAGCATGCCGCCGGCTCCGGTTTGCGGAAGATGACCGATATCGCGCGCCGTGCGTTTCGACAATCCAAGCTGAATCATTTCGTCGTCGGTCCAAAACGTGCCATCCACGAGTACGCAGTCGCTCGCGAGCATGGCCTGCCACAGCGGCTCGCTCATGGCGCCAAGCCCTGGGGCATACAGCAACCGTCCGCCACCGGCGGTATCGACAATACGAAGCGCCACGTTGTCGTCGAACTTCGGCATGCTGCGATTGGGCGAATAGGGCGGCGGTTTGCTTTGTAACTCGAGTGCAGTGAACGCAAGGTCGGCTTGAACGCCCGGTGTAAAGCGCTCGCCCAGCTGCATACGCTTGTGCTCGCTGCCGCAATAATGCGTCAGGACCGACAAAACAGGATTGCCGCCGGTCAAATCCCGGTGGACGCTGTCGGTACACCATATTTCCCATGCGCTCGTCGCTTCGCGCAGCATAAAAAGGCCGGTGACGTGATCAATCTGTGAGTCGGTCAGCACGATGGCGGCAATGCCGGAATCGCGAATTGTCCGACCGGGCTGCAGCGCGTTGGAGGCAAGCTGGTGAAGAATATCCGGCGATGCATTCACCAGCGTCCAATCATGTAGCTGGACTTGAGGGTTGGCGTGAGCTGCGGAGCCGCGAATCGCGATGGACGATTGCGAGCGCTGCCGAGTCCGTAGTGTTCCGAGCCGCACGCCGCTGCAATTGCGGCAGTTGCAATTCCACTGCGGGAAGCCGCCGCCCGCCGCCGAACCCAACACGCGGATTTTCATGCGCAGTGCTGGTATTGTTCGTTGAAGATTCGGTTCATGCGCAATAGCCGGTGCGCAACAGAGGCAGGACCGCCGCAGCCGACTGGCGTACGGGGCCCTGCAAATCCGCTGTGAACTCGAAATTCAAAGTCCGGAAGCAGCGAAGCGGCGCCTAGCGGCGCGCGATGTACATGGTGATTTCCATGCCAAAACGGAAATCGATGGCGGTCGGCGTATCCCAAGTCAATGTGTTCATGGCAAACCTCGTTGAGTTGTTCGGTCCGCTCGTATCATCACTGCGGCGGCGACTGCGTCCCAGGGGTCTGTCTTGAAAGAGAGCTCATGAAATTCATGAATGTGAGGTCCCTATTTACGCGACGTAGCTGGACGCTTTGACGTCAGGTGGGCACACTCTCGGAATCACTCATTCCGGTACCGCCTGTTTGAAGCTGCGTACGCACATCAACCTCATTGTTGGCTGCTTGAGCGCGGCATTCATCGCACTAGCTGTCTCCGTCGAAGTGGATAGCACGCGACGGGCCGTGGGTGAAGAAATCTACGCCGTCAATGTCGTGGCCTCTCAAATTCTCGGCCAAGTCGTCGCAAGCCAGGGTCAAGCAAACCAGCCGAGCGAGCCACTGGTGAAATTTTTAGAGTCACTGGGTCGAGTACGCGCGAACGAGATTACCCTCGCGGACCGCGACGGCATCGTTCTCTATCGATCCCCCGGTTCGACCTACAAGGCGGGGCGTTCGGCGCCTAAGTGGTTTGTGCGCCTGCTTCTGCCGAGTGAGGCCACTCAACAGTTCACGACAGCCAATGGCGCGCGTCTCACGGTGGCTGCGAACGCGTCGCGCGCGATTCTCGATGGCTGGGACGATATTCGTCGGCTCATCCTCGGTGGATTGCTAGCATTGGGTGTCCTGGCAGTTCTTGTGTTTTGGTTAGTCGGACGTGCGCTAGCGCCGTTACCGGTCATTGCGAAAGGCCTCGCTCGCTTGCAGGAAGGCGATCTGGCATTTCGACTGCCGCCGCTGCACGGATACGAAGCTCACATTATCGGGCGCGCATTCAACGATATGGCGCTGGCGGTCCAGCAAAAAGTGGATGCGCAGCGACAGGCGCGCGAAGCGGAGGCGCGTCTCGACGATCGTCGCGAGCTGGCGCTGCTAATCGAGCAGCGAATCGAAGAAGAGCGGCGAATGATTGCGCGTGAGTTGCACGACGAGTTTGCGCAGTCGGTCACTGCAATTCGAAGTCTGGCGGTCGTGATAGCGACTCAGACGCGCGAGTCGGGATCGTCTGCCCACGAAGCAGCGCAGTTGATTTCGACGGAAGCTGCGCGACTCTACGATGCCATGCACGGGCTCATTCCAAGGCTAGCGCCGCTGACACTCGATACCGTCGGGCTTGGCGATACACTGGCTTCCTTCGTGACGGAGTGGCAATCGCGAAATCCGGATGTACAGCTGTCACTCAAGCAGTCTTTGGAGGCGGAATTGGGTCCAAGCGTCGCACTCGCCGTCTATCGCATCGCGCAGGAAGGTCTCATTAACGCATTGCGGCATGGCAAGCCCACGGCAGTCTCGATTGAAGTCGATGCGCGGGCAGAGCGAGTCGCGGTGAAAGTCGCCGACGACGGTGTGGGACTGCCCGTCGATTGGATGCGGCCAGGACGTTTTGGCTTGAGAGGGTTAATGGAGCGCGTGGAAAAGTTGCGCGGTTCACTACAGGTGGGCAGCGCGCACGATGGGCGCGGTGTCCTGTTAAGTGCCGAGATACCGCTAGGCGCCGCGATGCGTGCAGAACCCAAGCTTCGAGTAGGAGTTACACCGTGATCCGCGTCTTGCTCGTCGACGATCATGCAGTAGTGCGAGTGGGCTTTCGACTGCTGCTGCAAACGGCGTCGGATGTTGTTGTCGTAGCGGAAGCCGAGTCGGGCGAGTCGGCCTGTCAACAGTTTGCGGAGGTCGCGCCGGATGTGGCCATCATGGACATCTCAATGCCCGGCATGGGTGGATTCGAGGCCGTGCGACGAATTCGATTGCGGCAACCCACCGCGAAGATTCTTGCGCTCTCTGCACACGATGACGCGACACACGCGCGACGAGCCTTGCGTCAAGGAGCGATGGGCTTTCTATCGAAGCGCAGCGCGCCTGAGGTGTTGCTCGAAGCCGTGCGTGCCGTCGCTTGCGGCAAGCGTTACCTAGACGCGCGATTGGCGCAAGAGCTTGCGCTAACAGGGCTGGATGGCGAGAGCGAATCCACCATCGATCGGCTTTCGGAGCGTGAGTTCGAAGTGTTTATGCGGTTGGCGAAAGGGGCCACCGTCGAGAAGATCGCCAAAGAACTGAGTGTGTCAGCGTCGACGATCGGCACGCACTTGTACAACGTGAAGCAGAAATTAGGCGCCGTCAATCAGTCCGAGATCACGTTGATCGCGCTGCGGGCAGGATTGATCGAGGCGTAGCGGAAATCTAAAGCAGCACTCGCACGCGAGTTCCCGGTTCCGCATTCTCTACGGATAGTGTGGCGCCGATGGCGTTGGCGCGTTCTCGCATACTGCGCAATGCTTTGGCGCCGGCGTCAAACCCACAGCCGTTGTCCGACAGCGTCAGTTCGATCCTGCCATCGGCAACGTGCGCGCCTAACGTCAGCGATGATGCGCTTGCATGCTGCAGGACATTCGAGAACGCTTCCAATAGCAAGAACTGCAAGTGCCGCATCGTAATGTCGCTGCTATTCGGCCAAGTCGGCAATTCATCAACCGACCAGAAAACTTGCAGTCCTGCGCTTTCGATGCGAGGTTGCAGTCGGTAACGGAGACTCGCCAGCAACGCGTTCACGTCGCCTGTCGGCAGATTCATCGCATCGATCGATAGTTTCAGATGATCGAGCGATTCGCGCAGTGTGGCGGCCACATCGCTAGCTGGCGCAGTGCCGCTTTCCAGCTGTCGCATAGCCGTCGCAAGGTTTGCGCCTACACCATCGTGCATGTCGCGCAAGATGCGTTCGCGTTCTGCGATCACCGCCCGGGATCTTTCGGCTTCCGAAAGTCGCGTGAAAGATTCACGCAGCTCGATCTCCTTTTGTTCGACGCGCTGTTCCAACGACGCTTGTAGTTGCGCCGCTTCGGTCCTTGCATGCCGAAACCGATTGCTGACGATCCACATGATAGTGAGTCCAAGGACGGCGCCCACATATTTGGCCCAAACAGAATCGCCAAACCCCGAAGAAAATAGGCTGGAAGAGAAAGCATCGTGGATGCCCGCGAGCAGCAAGATTGCAATACCCGATACAAGGAGCAGGCGCTCGACGGTGAACGAGGAACGCAAGCTTATGAATAGGCGCACCATGACGATGGTCATGAAGATGGAGGCGACGCTGCGCCAGACTTGCACCGGCAGGGGCGTGTTCATCAAAGCGGTTGCTGCGATCACGAACGGCACGCTGGCGGCGATTACCTTCATCGCGAACCGCTCTCTTCGCGGCCGCAGGCCAAATACTTGCTCGATGATGATGTAGAGCGCCCAGACCCATACGATGCGGATCATCAGCAGCGCCAAGCCCCAAGCCGGCCATTGCAGTGGGGTCCATTCAAGGACGACATCGGCCACCACCAATGCCCAGATGACTTCGCCGATGCACGCCCAAAGATAAAGCCGTTCGCGCTGTTGCAGCCAAAGTAGCAGGCAGAAGCTCGCCACAAGCAAACTGAACAGCGATGCCGCCATCGTCAATCCAACACGCAGCGCGTAGGCGCGCGCGCGTAGCGGTTCCACCTCTTGAGCAGGGCCAAGCAGGATCGGCGCTACCCCTGAACGGCGCCCCGCATCGCCACGCACCTTGATCAGTAGCTCGTTTTCGTCTTTCAATAAGCTGGCGGGGAATGTGACGCCGACGGGTTGCTTTGCTGACCAGCGATCGCCATTCTCGTGCAGCACGCCGGCCGATGCGATCACTGTTTCGTTCAACGTCAGCGTATACGCGCTCGCAATACGCGTGATGAAGAACATGTACGGCGCTTTCGCGTCGGACGACGCGGGCGGTCGTGCGAAACGCAACAGAATTTCCGCGTGGCCTGACCGGGCTGGATATTCAACGTCCCAGTGGAAAGGCAGCGATATGGCGGCAGAGGGCTGCGACACCCCGCCGGATATTGCAGTTACGCTGGCAGACGTCAGTAACACTACGCGCGAACCAGACTCCTTGCGAGATGTGCAGCTGCTGCCGAGAAACGCGGCTGTACATAGCAGGGCGATCATTCCGTACGCCACAAGTCGCCGCCCGCTTTGCATGTCAATCCGTAGCGCGCATGCTATTGAGCAACCCCATGCGGCTTGCCTCGAATACGGCTTCGCTGCGCGAATGTACCGCTAGCTTCGAGTAAAGATTTTTAATGTGACTTTGGACAGTATGCATCGTGACGCCTTGCAAACGGGCGATCTCCGAATAAGCATAGCCGCGCGCAATCAATTCCAATACTTCGGATTCGCGCGGGGAGAGCAACTGCGATGCGTGAGCCGGCATTTCGACAGGGGTGGGAACTTGTGCGCGCAACCGCTGCAGCAGCTTGCGGGCAATCATCGGCGAGATCGGCGACGCGCCGCCTTTTACGTCGACGATGACTTGTGCAACGTCGGCGGGTCTGGAATCCTTATGAATGTAGCCCACTGCGCCGCTCTCGACACACGCCAATACCGTATCTTCGTCGCCAAAGACAGAGACGACGAGGATGTCGCAGCCACTTTGGCGTTGTGCCAACTCCTTGATCAACGTGAGTCCATGCCCATCCGGCAACGCAAGATCCGTCAGTAACACATCGGCGCTGTTGTTGGCGAACCAGGAACGCGCGGCACCGAGCGCTTCGAACGACGCCGAGAGTGTCAGTTGCGGGTGCGCGGCGATGCATTGCTCGAAGTAGGTGCGCGTGTTCTTGTCGTCCTCGAGCAAGACAACGCGCCAGATGGGTTCAGTCATGGTCGGTCAGTCGAAATTCGGGACAGGAAGCTTAGCTGCAATGCGTAACGAATGCTGCAAATCGGGCTCAGCGTCAGATATTCATGGGAGGACGACGAGATCGAAGGATTCTGTCGAATCGGCTTCCAGTCGAATGCCGGCTTAAATTCGAATCCTGAGGCGCACGAGCGTGTTGCCTTCCTGTTTTTCGATCGCGAGCGCCGCATCGATGGCCGAGGCGTACTCATGCAAAGAGCACTCTTTGTCACCCGAGCTAAGGGCCCGCTCGGCGGTACAGCGTCCGTTGTCCGACAGGACGAGTTCGATTGCCCCCGAGAAAGCATGGGCGCTCAATCGAAGTGTGCTTGCTTGATAGTCGCTCACGGCGATCGAAATGGATTCATACATCAGAAATTGCAGTTTTCGCATCCTGAGGTCTGTGGCAGATCTCCACTGCGGTAGTTCAGCGACATCCCATTCGAGTATTACGCCGGCCTGTTCAATGCGCGCGTGCAGACGATAGCGCAGGCTAGCCAGTAGGGCATTGATGTCGCCCGTCGGTAGGTTCATCGCGTCGATCGACAGCTTGAGCCGATCTAACGAATCGCGCAGCGTCGTCGCCACCGCGTCCGCAATCGGTGCTCCGCTTTCGAGCTGACGCATCGCCGAGAAAAGGTTAGCGCCCACGCCGTCGTGCATATCGCGCAGGATGCGTTCGCGTTCGCTGTGTGCTGCCTTATCCTGCTCCATTGCGGAGAGACGCTCGTGTGTAGCGCGAAGCTCCTGCTCTTTTTGCTCGACGCGCGCTGCGAGAATGCTCTGCAGTGAGGAAGACGCCGAGCGTGCCAGCTGGAATCGCTTGCTCACCGCCCAAAGAATCGTAATGCCGAGAAAAGTACCGGCGTACTCCCCCCAGAAAGTATCGCGTAGCCGCTGATCGAATAGCGGTGCCGCAAAGGCATCGAAGACGGCAGCGAGAAATAGCATGACGATGCCGGCCGCGAGTAATGCGCGTTCCACCGAAGGCGTCCTACGCCATTCGAGTAACAAGCGGATGGCAAGCGCCGCGACAGTGATCGCCGATACCGCGCGCCAGATTTCGACGGCGGTCGGCGAGCCGACGACGACCG
>Ga0193752_1000773_pt1 | contig 29063 bp, 21 predicted proteins | sample H1c1metaG_FD_144924 | JGI IMG/M metagenome (GOLD analysis project Ga0193752, IMG submission 144924) | Soil microbial communities from a riparian zone of the East river system, Colorado, United States - H1c1 | ecosystem: Environmental > Terrestrial > Soil > Riparian zone | place: USA: East River...
CAAAAAAGCCGATCGGAGAAAAGAACAAAGAACGGCATGAGCAATCCCGCCAAATGCGGAACGGGACACAGCCGCAAAAAGGCACAATCCCGCTCCCAACGGAGCGAAGAAGCGACAAAGGACTGTTGCGACAAAGTGCTGATCAAAAAAAGGACTATCTCAAACTGCTAAGATTCCGGAACTGAAGAGAACCATTGCCCTCAACAGCCAGATCCATAGCCTCACTTGCTTTCCCGGAAGCAGAAGTATTGAACTTAAGAACATTCGCCCCAGGTGCAAGCGGAACGCGTGAATAATAAATCGTATGAGGCAAAGACTGCCAGTTCCTGGTATCTGCTTTTTCAGATGCCAAGGCAAATACCTGGATCGCCATGGCCAGCGCCTCTTTCTCGTTTTTGTTTTTAGCGTCTTCTTTAGGGCGGGCAGCAATTTCTGCAAGTTTTTTTACTGCCAGGCGGCTAAGGGCGAGCGACATATCCTTAATAAAGCGTTCGTTTAGTGTTGCAAACGCAAGCGCATTAATATTCTCTGCTTTTTCGAGATCGTATTGCCTGTTATTAATGTTTATGGAAGCGCCGGAGTAAAAAACCGGTTGTTCTTCGTAACGTGGAAACGCAATCCGAAGGGATCGCAGGTCTTCGATTTTTAAATCATCTGCTTTTACACCAGTACTAAAATCGAATGGAATAACAAAGGATCCTGTCTGATCGACGAATGCGAAAGTCCCAAACTCATCCTTATTAAGTGCGAAGATAAAATTGGCTTCCTTCTTAACTGGTGCAAGCCCGTTTTCCCAGAATACAACCACTTCACCACCAGTTCCAGGTTCTGCCGGAACATATTTTTGGCTGAGAAGCAGCTCATAACGTTCAAGCTCACCTGTAAATCCGTTAAGATAGGCGGTACGCAGCAGATCATTTTTTAGCTGAACCGGCATATCGACACCATACCAGGCATTGTTGTTTTCTAAATAAATATCTGTAGCATTGCGATAAGAGATAAAGGCGTTGTTGATATCCCCATTTCGTTCGTAAATCAATCCCTGCAGGATCAGGGAAAACGCATCATCAGAATACCTGTTGGAGTTGTTATTGGTTTTATCCTGCAGTGCATAACTTTTAATTGATATTCTCCTTGCTTCAACCAAAGCTTCCGAAGGTTGATTCAATGATAGATAATTAAGCGTCTTATAGTAGTGGATCATGAACTTCTCAAAAGCTTCGCCTTTGTATGATTGCATCATCGGGTTAAGCAGGGTTCCAAGAGCAACATCACCAACGCTTATATGGGCATCCTCCATATATAAATCGGCTTCGTTGAAATAATAATTACTGCTGTCGTAAAGTTTCATCATATGAGCCAGCTTACCTTTCTCAAGCAGGAACAATAACCGGTTACGTTTCGCTTTGAGTAGTTTATTTTTTCCAAGACTAACCGAAGCTGCCTGGTAGTCACCATTCACCATCTCGGCATAATAATTACCTATCCGCTGATTATAAGTGGCGCACGATGCCAGTATTACAACTGCAACGGTCGCCGCTGAAATCATTGCAGCAAACCTGGAAAAGTATTTATGGAGCGGGTTCATAACAAATTACAAAAGCAACCATTGCACTGATCGTCATTTTCCAGACGCTGAAGCCGGGAGACAACGAAGGTTATTAGTAAGGGAAGAAAGGGAAAGAAGCTAATTAATTCTTAACATATTTTGCAATCTTCTTGTCGCCTATCCATACCACTTCATTGGATTGAATGTTTGTCAGCTCAAGATTAACCTGGTAATAAACTACTTTCTTTCTTTTCTCTGAATCTACAATTGAATTGATAGATCCCTGGAGTATATAGTCGGCGCCTTGTTCGAGCCCGAATTTTTTCATGCTGGAAACCGATGCATTGCTTTGCTGATCGGATTTTTCAGCGCGCAGTTCTTCTCTTTTCTTACCACCTTGTACAAGGCGAAGCTTGCCGGATTTTATAAATGACTGCTCAACATCTTTTACAAAGGTCTCGGCCTCGATATGCTCATGGCTTTTATTGCTTACAAAGCCAACGATTATAACAGGCTTTTGGCCATTTTGTGATTGCTGATGATTGGAAACCCACTTATCATTCAAAATTGTACCAATCATTTCTTCAGCCACAAAACGGGAATCAGTATTGTTCCATCGACCACTAAGATCTATCTGCTCAGTTGGATCTATTCGTGTAACCTTGCGTGCACAGGAGGTTCCGACGACCGATACTGTTGTAACAATGGCAATAGCCAGGATAACTTTTTTCATCTTAAAGGGTTATTTGATCAGGGGTTATAAATCTTATTATAGTTCTTATTATAATTCTTGCTGCAATTCTTGTTGCAATTCTTGTTGCAATTCTTGTTGCAATTCTTGCTGCAATTCTTGCTGCAATTCTTGCTGCAATTCTTGTTGCAATTCTTGTTGCAATTTTTATTGCAATTCTTGTACAATTGTTATTTCAATTTCTACTTGCGATTCTTATTATAATTCTTCCTGATTCTTATTGCAAATCTGATTGAGATACCAATTATTATTATGAATTCCGGCAGTATTACCAATGCCATCCTATTCCCAAAGGAACAGGTAGCCCAATCCAGAAACCGTTGCCCCGGTATGGACGGCCATAATAAGACGAATTGTAACCATAATTATTGTAGTATCCATAGCCGTTAGCAGGATAGTTAGAGTTGTTGTTGTACCATCCAAACCTGTTTCTTACTCTTTCCAGGTGCAATTGCCTGTGAAATTCCCGGCGACGCTCGCGTGCTTCACGTTTGTCGGCCAGGTAATCTATAGCCCTGTATGTTTCCTGGAAAGTAGTTGAATGCCAGCTGTTAAGGGAATCTGCAAGAAACATATAACGGTCGCGGCTCTGCGCGAATCCAGGGTTTTGATTAAACACTAAAGCCTCTTGTGCCGTGATGGTAGTAGCAAAACTGGTGAATAAGAGAAGTACAAAATGGTAGAGGATGAATTTTTTCATGGTATCTTATTTTAGGGTTGCTAATACAAGAATACAAAGCAATACCGTTAAATACAAGTGAATACCGACTTGTTGGTGATAGGGGAGGATGAAACAGCCTTTTTTACCGATAAACCTACGAGCTCATGACTTCAAAATCGAGTTGTGGATCCCTTTATATTTACATTACTCTCAAATTGATTATGCAAGTTCAGGGCGTTCACTCGGTTCTTCCCTTCGCCGGATGGGCCTTTCGGTTGGTTTGATTTGCCACTGTGATTCCTGGTTAATACCTTTCGTTATGCCGCTCTCTGCTGTTGTCTCCGATCGGCTTTTTGTTCCCTGATCGGCTTTTTGTTCCCTGATCGGCTTTGTTAGGTATGCTTGTAGTGCTGGTTGCTGTTGGGCCCTGATCGGCTGCGGTAACTCCGGGCAGGAATCGAAGGTGGCAATCAAACCAACCTCAGGCCCATCCTGCACGTTCTAATCTCGTTCACTTAAGGGATATGCGACTTGTACAACAAAATTCACCATTCACTTATTGCAATAACCGGCATTGAAATTATCGGCATTGCAGAGATTGAAATGACATTGCTATGTTGCCGTTCTCTGAATTACAATTAGCAGCTATTCGGTTTATCGTACAACGCTTGTCAAAATTCATTTGCAACAATCTTAACCAATCTTAGCTACCGAAATTTCTGTTGTACATCATCGCATTTGCATTCTTTTCATCTAATTCGCAAGCAATCTGGTACAAGTGCTTTAATAAACTCCTCATAGCAAAGGAAAAAATAACGGTAGGTATTGCATCGATTGCTCGTTACAGCCTGGCAATGATTCAGCGCAGTAGTGATTCAGCGTTTGCAAGTGGCATCGTTTGCGGGTTGCTACGTTTGTAGGCAGCATTGTTTGCGGGCAGCTGTGTTTGCGGGTGGCAGCATTTGCACGCGGCAGTTTTTTTGCGGATGGCAGCGTTATCTCATCCAATGGAATGTGAGATCGGTTTGTATATTAGATCGGGAAGGGAATTGCAAAACGAATATCAGCTCATTTGTCATCTATGACTAATTAAGTGATTGGCTTATCACAAGATTTAATGCTGATTGAATGATGGGACAACGAACCTGCTATAGCGGACTCTTAAGAATTGTTATGACTAGTATGATATTCCCCCAAGTGGATGAGCTAGTTGGGAGCGGGATTGTGCCTTTGAGCGGCCTTCGTACCGTGGTCGGAGTTACTGAAGCCGATCAGGGAGATACTGCAACCAGCACTTGAAGAAACCCTAACAAAGCTGATCAGGGCAAAAAAGCCGATCGGAGACAACAACAAATAACGGCATAACGAAAGGTATTAACCACGGGACACAGCCGCAAAAAGGCACAATCCTGCTCCCAACGGTGCGAACAAGCGACCAAAAACTGTTGCATAATAATGCTGGTAAACAAAGAAAGCAAACCAGCATGTCGTACCGTGGTCGGAGTTACTGAAGCCGATCAGGGGAGAACAAGCACCAGCACTTGAAGAAACCCTAACAAAGCTGATCAGGGCAAAAAAGCCGATCGGAGACAACAGCATAGACCGGCATAACGAAAGGTATTAACCACGGGACACAGCCGCAAAAAGGCACAATCCCGCTCCCAACGGAGCGAAGAAGCGACCAAAAACTGTTGCATAATAGTGCTGTACAAATACCAGAATTACTTTTTCAACCCAATCTCCCTAAGCCTTTCATCAAGATACTCCCCGGCAGTAGCATCAGGATAGGCTTTCGGATGTTTATTATCAACACATCCTGGAATACAGGCAAGGCTCATAGCACTTTTAGGATGTAGAAAAAATGGTATTGAAAACCTCGAAGTGTGCCACATTTCACGTGGTGGATTTACAACCCGGTGTGTTGTGGATTTTAACTTATTATTAGTTAACCTTTGAAGCATATCGCCAACATTCACCACGATCTGTTCAGGCAGTGACGTCACTCCAATCCATTCATTTTGTTTGGTAAGAATTTGCAACCCGTCAGCCGAAGCTCCAACTAATAATGTAATGAGATTGATGTCTTCATGTTGTTCCGCCCTTATAGCAGATTTGGGTTCGCTTGTTATCGGCGGATAGTGTATAGCCCTAAGAATTGAATTGCCATTATGAATATAATCATCAAAATAATGTTCGTCAAGATCAAGATATAAAGCGATTGCCTGCAACAAAGACTTGCCTGATTTTTCAAAAGCTTTATACGCTTTTATAAATGTGCTGTTGAAGGCTTCAACCTCATTCACTTTAACATTATCAGGGTACTCTGATTTTATAGGATCATTGTCTTCAACTACCTGGCCGAATTGAAAAAATTCTTTCAGATCAGGTGCATCGCTGCCTTTAGCGTGTTCTTTACCGAATGAGGTATAACCGCGCTGGCCGGCTAATCCCGGTACTTCATACTGCTTCTTTTTCTCTCCCGGCATCGAAAAAAATTCCTGGACATATTTATACAGATCAGCTATAAGTGCATCTGGTATGCCATGATTCTTCACCGCCACGAAACCAACATCTTCATATGCCTTGCCAAGTTTGTTTACGAAAGCCTGTTTCAGTTCAGGATCACCTGATAAAAAATCTGCGAGGTTAACAACTGGAATAGACATGGGAAAAGATTTAGATTGAAAATAGTAATTACTTAAATATAGTGATGAGTGATGAGTGATGAGTGAGTTATGAGTTGTAGGAGTTATAAGTTGTTACTCAACTTAATGATACATTGGGGCCAGTTATCGCACTCATCACTCGATAACCCACTCATAACTCATCACTCATAATTCATAACTTTTTTCTCCGTTTTTTTAAAATTCCGCATTTTTCGGCGTTCTCGGGAAAGGAATTACATCCCTGATATTTGTCATCCCGGTCACGAACTGAACAATCCTTTCAAAGCCCAGGCCAAAGCCTGCATGAGGCACAGCTCCATAACGACGGGTATCAAGGTACCATGATAATTCATCAACAGGTATTTTCAATTCTTCCATCCTCTGAACAAGTTTCTCCAGCCGTTCTTCTCTTTGAGAACCACCGACGATTTCCCCGATGCCCGGGGCAAGAATGTCCATCGCCGCAACCGTTTTGCCATCTTCGTTCTGGCGCATGTAGAAAGATTTGATCTGCTTTGGATAGTTTATCAGGATAACGGGCTTCTTGAAATGCTTTTCGACAAGATAGCGCTCGTGTTCGCTCTGCAGATCCATGCCCCAATCTTCGATGGGATACTGGAACTTCTTCTTTTTATTATGATTACTTTCTTTCAGAATTGTCAGCGCTTCAGTGTAGGTGACTCTTTCAAAATCATTGTTCACAACAAATAGGAGCTTTTCCATCAGTCCCAGTTCGGATCTCTCTGCCTGTGGTTTTTGTTTTTCTTCCTCCGCCTGGCGTTGAGCGAGGAATTCAAGGTCTTCTTTATTATGCTCCATTGCATAATTAATGATATACTTTATGAATTCTTCTGCGAGGTTCATATTATCCTCGAGATCATAAAAAGCCATTTCAGGTTCTATCATCCAGAATTCAGCAAGATGGCGGGCAGTGTTGGAATTCTCAGCCCTGAAAGTAGGGCCGAATGTATAAATATCACTAAAAGCCATAGCCCCCAGCTCGCCTTCCAGTTGGCCGCTTACGGTAAGATTGGTGGCACGTCCAAAAAAATCTTCCTTAAAATCTATGGCGCCGTCCGCTGATTTGGGGGGATTGTCCAATGAAAGTGTGGTCACACGAAACATCTCACCTGCGCCCTCAGCATCACTGGCCGTTATGATCGGCGTATGGAGATAGACAAAGTTTTTATCATTAAAAAACTTGTGAACCGCAAATGCGAGCTTGTGTCTGACCCTGAAAACGGCACCGAAAGTATTGGTGCGGAACCTGAGATGTGCAATTTCCCGCAGGTATTCAAGGCTCGGGCGGTTTTTTAACTGCAGGGGATATTTTTCTCCATCACAATCTCCAAGTACTTCAATGGTTTCTGCCTTTACTTCCACTTTCTGACCTTTACCCAATGAGGCAACCAGTTCGCCGGTTATCTTGAGTGAAGCGCCCGTGGTTATGCGCTTAAGCAGCGTTTCATCAAATTTGCCCAACTCAGCCACTATCTGCAAATTGCTGTTTGTGCTGCCATCATTCAGGGCAATGAACTGATTATTACGAAACGTGCGAACCCATCCCATAACAATTACCTGCCTGCCTGTATCATCACTGCCAAGCAGGTCTTTCACTCTTTGCCTTTTACTGAACATATATGTAGCTTTTAAAAATGGGAGCAAAGATAATAACGACAAGCGGTTTTTGGTCTCCTCCTTTAACGCACTCTTAATATCTTTTTACTCAAATCGTAACCGGGGGCCCGGTGTAATCAGTAATTTTGCAAACTTGTGGCATCTCGTAGAATAAACATAGGCCTTGTCGGAAACCCCAATAGCGGAAAAAGCTCTCTTTTTAATGCGCTGACTGGCCTAAACCAGAAAGTAGGCAATTTCCCCGGCGTTACTGTAGACAAAAAAATGGGTGATACGGTTATTTCACCCGGAATCACCGGTGTTGTGGTCGACTTACCCGGCACTTATAGTCTATACCCAAGACGGGAAGATGAGTGGGTGGCTTACAGGGTACTCATGCAGCAGGATCTGCAGGTGAAACCCGAGATGGTGGTCCTCGTTGCGGATGCCAGCAATTTAAAACGCAACCTGTTATTTGTTTCCCAGATTATTGACCTGAAAATTCCCGTTGTAATTGCCCTGACGATGCTTGACATCGCCAAAACAAAAGGCATTCATATTGACCTGCCGGAATTGGAAAGAGAACTCGGCGTTCCGGTGATTTCCATCAATCCAAGAAAAAACCGGGGAATTCCACAGCTAAAAAAAGCCATTGAACAGACCGCTAACAACCTTTATAAAGCCCCCGTTTTTGATTTTGTAAATAATGAGGCATTCGCAAAAGATGCCATCAGGGATGTAAAAGCACTTATTCCCGGGATGAGTAATTATAAGGCGATTCATTATCTTATCAATCATGAGTCCTTTGCACTCAACAATGATCTCCAGGAAAAGATTGAAGGGATCGAAAAGAAACATTCTTTTAATCATACACGAATACAGGCTGAAGAAATTTTGCAGCGTTACCAGCGTATCGGTGCGATACTGAAACAATCAGTGTCTGAGCCGAATCCATTGCAGAAAACAATGTTTACTGAAAAGCTGGATAACATCCTGCTTCACCGGCGTTGGGGTTACCTGATTTTGCTTGCGGTATTGTTTCTGTTGTTTCAGAGTATGTTCTGGCTGGCCGAATACCCAATGAACTTTATTGAATGGGCCTTTGGAGAGATGGGTTCGTGGGTAGGAAATATACTGCCTGACACCTGGTGGTCGGATTTGCTGGTGAATGGTTTACTTGCAGGGCTCGGTGGGATCATTGTTTTCATCCCGCAAATCATGATTCTCTTCGGGCTGATCACTATCCTGGAAGATACCGGTTACATGGCCAGGATAAGTTTCCTGACGGACAAGCTTATGCGAAAAGTTGGTCTAAACGGTAAAAGTGTGATGCCCATGATCAGCAGCTTTGCTTGTGCAGTGCCGGCAATTATGAGTGCACGTAATATCGAAAACAAAAAAGAGCGTTTACTCACCATATTGATCACCCCGTTGATGAGTTGCAGTGCGCGCTTGCCCGTTTATACTATCCTGATTGCATTGGTTATACCAAAAAAAGCGGTGTTGGGAGTTTTTGGCCTGCAGGGCCTGGTAATGATGGGTCTCTACCTGCTTGGGCTTGTTATGTCACTGGTTGTGTCATATATCGCCAAGTGGTTTATCAAAATAAAGGAGAAAAGTTATTTCATTCTTGAGCTGCCGGTTTATCGTGCCCCGAGATGGAAAAATGTGCTGATCACGATGTTCAGCAAAGCAAAAATCTTTGTTTTTGAAGCTGGAAAAGTGATCATGGTTATCAGTTTGATATTATGGGTGCTCAGCACCTATGGACCTAAAGAAAGGATGCAGCAGGTAGCTGATCAATTTGATGAGCAGATACGAAGTAACCCGGCCAGGGAAGAAGAACTTAAACGGGAGAAAAGTACAGCCTTGCTTCAAAACTCATATGCAGGTATCATGGGGAACGCAATTGAACCCGTTATCCGTCCCCTGGGATATGATTGGAAGATTGGTATTGCTTTGATAACTTCATTTGCTGCCAGGGAAGTTTTTGTGGGTACAATGGCAACGCTTTACAGTGTTGGCGAAGATGCCGATGAAAACAGTATGCTGCTGCGCGATAAAATGCAGCAGGCTAAAAAGGCAGATGGCACCAAAGTATATACCCTGGCTTCCGGTGTATCCCTGATGATATTCTATGTTTTTGCCATGCAATGTATGAGCACCCTGGCTATCGTAAAACGTGAAACACGAAGCTGGAAATGGCCCCTCATTCAGTTGGGTTATATGACCGCCCTGGCATATATCATGAGCTTTATAGCATACCAGTTGCTGAAATAATTACAGTTTCTGCCTGCCCCAGTATCCCCAACCTGTCCTGGCATTCACAATTTATTATTTTACAGGCACTTATCTACGAACAACAACATATTAGGCACTTGTCCAGGAACAACAACATTTTCCTACTTAATTCGTTTTTATGTTACCCTAAATCCGAACCCTTATGAAAAGGATAGTGTCTATCTTTTTAATGTTATTTTCTATCACTGCATCCCAGGCACAACCATCGTGGAAGGCCATCCGGGAGAATTTTCAGTTTGCCAAAAAAGTTGAAATCAAAGAATCAGCCGGAAAGAATTTCCGATATGAGATGGCCGTGCGTTCAGAAAGTCTTGACACCCTAGGTGGAGTCCGTTTTTTTGGTGCTGCCACCGACCGGAACGATAATCTTATCAGCAGCAAATTTGTAAATATTGAAAAAAGATCGGAGCAGGAATGGACCATCTTCACCATCGTAGGTCGCCTTCCTGAAAACACGGCAGCTGTCTGGTTTTTTACTTCTGTCACCAGTACCGGCACTTACTATTTTGACGATATCAGCTTGTTTCTTGAAACTCGACCAGGCTCCTGGAAACAACTTGGGATAATTAATTCGTCCTTTGAAGACAGCTCACCTGTATTGTTTGCAGGTTATGCAATCCCTGATCAAAAATCCAAAAATCCAAAGACTACCTTATCCGAAAAGATTTTTAAAACCGGCAAACATTCCCTGATGATCACTTACACAGATGAAAAAGAACCAAAGAATCTGCTTACGGGTGAATAAACGGATTTTGATTGCGCATCGATAACTTTGCGGAATGAATTCCGTTGAGCGCGCCATCACAGAAACCAGGAACTGGATAAACAACGTTGTTGTCGGTTGCAACTTTTGCCCTTTCGCAGCCCGCGAGTTAAAACTCGATACGATCCACTACCAGGTGGAATCTTCGACAAAACCAGAAGCGATCCTGCAGGCTTTTCTGAACGAATGCAAGCGGCTGGATGATAATGAAACAATAGAAACATCATTACTTATTCTCACCGAAGGTTACCTTGATTTTGATGACTATCTCGACCTTGTTGATCTGGCTGAACAATTAATAGAAGCGGAGGATTATGAAGGAACTTACCAGGTCGCAAGTTTTCATCCGGATTATCGTTTCGCCGGAGCTGCCCCTGACGATCCTGCAAATTTTACCAACCGATCCATATACCCTATGCTTCATTTATTGCGTGAAGACAGCATCGAACGCGTATTAGAAAACTTCCGGGATCCTGATTCCATACCTTCAAACAACATGGCATTTGCAAAACAAAAAGGATTTGCAGCAATGGAAGCATTAAGGAAGGCATGCCTGGTTAACGATGGCAATAATACCATATAGTTGTATTGTGTGAATCTTTGGCTTATCATAGCTTAGTGGTCTCCGTCATCCCATTAACAAAATACCTGGATATTTCATAAACGAAGCCATCATGCCAACTCATTTTAACAAACTTCTCATCCGTACAAACAGTAATTCCCGCGACATCGACCAATCGATCGGGGAACAGGTAAACATTCCAGGCAGGGAACCGATATCTATAGTAGAAACGCTTCCTTCGTTGGCTAATTTATGGGACGACGCACATGCTGTTGTTTCTGAAAATCCTGAGATCAGGTTTGCAGAACCCGAGGTTAATTCAAGCGCCCCGTTTTTTGCCTATAGTGAAGATGCTGAAGAACGCGGGTCAGCGATACCTGTGAATCAAAATGAATTCATAGACTATTGGCCACATCCTGAAACTCCCGGCGTTTGGCACCTTGGTGATGAGTTTTCTCAGCTAAGTAAAGCCAGGGCGGAAATAGCAGCAATTCCTGTTCGTCGTGTTGTTCGGATAGCACATCTTGATACTGGTTATAGCGCCAAACATTTGTCTACTCCCATATCACTTATCCGCAAAGATCTTGAGCGCAATTTTGTGGATGACGAGCAGGATAGATGGAATAATGCCGAAGATCCCTACAGCTCCGGTACTTTAAAAATGCCAGGCCATGGTACCGGCACACTCAGCATATTGGCCGGGGCAAAAATGGCTATGCCGGCCTGCGATTTTGAAGATTATATAGGTTTATACGACCAGGTGGAAATTGTGCCTATACGTATAGCCGCCTCAGTAGTGCTTCTAAAATCCGCTGCATTTGTAAAAGCCCTTGATTATATCGTAAATGAATTATATCCTGATGCTGAAAAAAGAGTACATATTGTCACGATGAGTATGGGCGGGGTAGCTTCAGGAGCATGGGCAGACCTTGTGAACCTTGCTTATGAAAAAGGTATTTTTATTGTAACAGCGGCAGGCAACAACTTCAATAAATTACCCGCGAGAACAATGATCTTCCCGGCCAGGTTTAACCGTGTGCTGGCTGCCTGTGGAGTTACTTTTGATTTAAGTCCTTATGCCAAGATAAACGGCGGTAGTAGTTTTCGCGTCATGGAAGGAAATTATGGCCCCAAAGCCCTTATGGATACCGCTCTTGCTGCGTTCACACCAAATGTACCCTGGGCCAACTATAATCATAATAACGTGGTTAGTATCCGTGGTGATGGAACATCTTCAGCTACTCCACAGATTGCGGCAGCTGCGGCACTTTATCATATAAAATATTTTGACGAGCTCATGGCATTGCCCGAAGGATGGATGCGGGTAGAAGCAATCCGTCATGCACTGTTTGAATCGGCAAAAAAAACAATGGCCGGAAGCAGTCGTGATTATCGTAAATATTTCGGACAGGGCATACTACAGGCTGCAGATGCTTTAAAAATCCAGGTGGCTTCACCTCAGTCACTAACTAAGGAAAAAGAAGATAAGGTTTCATTCCCATTGTTGAAAGTAATATTTGGTTTACGTGCCATTGAAGACGAAAACTATAAAGAAGATGAAATGCTCGAAACGGAACTGATGCAACTGGTAATTACTGATCCCATCCTCCAGAATATACTTGACCAGGAAGAAAAAGATGCAGAAGACCTTGATGACAAAGAACAAGTTCGCATAGCCGATGCCGTTATCGACAATCCCCATGCGTCATTGAAGCTAAAAGAAAAAATGCAGCAGATACTTAACCAGGCAAATTTTAATTAGTCAGATGGTCATTGTTTTAATAAAAACAATTTTATTAACCCGTCATTATTTTCTCCAGCGCAACCTTGTTATTAAAATAATTCATATGGTCGGAAGGCACATAAACCAGTTCAGGGATATGTTTCCAGCCCGCTACATTGCCACATTCTGTGATGCTTTTATCTGTCACTGCAACATCATTTGCCTGTTTAAACAGCACCAGGTCCAGTGTATCATACAATCCTCTTTTACGCAGGCGGGTAAAAATTCTTTGTAAGGCAGTGGCCGTTTTGTCATAATTGGGAATGATATCTTTTGTATTGCCTGCGATAATTACATATGGGATCTGCGGATCCGTTCCGTCATTCAGCGATTTGTATATGCCGGTATCCTTATCCATTTGTTTAAGCGTTACCTGTGCACCGCCGGCGATTTTCCCGGCTATATTCAAAACAAACATCCATGGCTTCAGAAATGCTGCGCCGTTTAATGCATATGTTAACAGCGTTTCTGCCATATCACGAACATCTGCCCAGGGTGTTCCATTATTTGGTGTACCGAGCATCACCAGCCTGCTTGCGACGGCATTCCCTGACAGCTTCTCAATAAACCACCTGCTAACAAGGCCTCCCATTGAATGAGCTACAATGATTAAGTTTTTTGAATGACAACTACCAAGTCCCACCGAGGATAATCTCTCTTTTAACAGGGCCGCATTTTCTTCAATAGTAGTATGTAAATTTTCATAATCAAAACTCAGAATAAGATCTGCTTTTTCAACCAGGCTTTTGGTAGTTGTCTGCGTACGCACACATTTCACCATCGATTCCGTGTCACCAATGATACCATGCACGAACAAGAGAATGTTCTGTGAGGCAGCGATTGCCTTCGACACAATTTCTTTATCCGGTTCAAATTTTACTGCCAGTTCCTTATCCACTTCAACCATAGCCAACCTCGGGTAATCAAATTTAAAACCGAGCTTTTGCCCTATGACCTTTTGGAAATATAGTTTTATAGAGCCGGTAAAACTTCTTGATGTAATAGCCGGATCTGCCGGGCTAACTTCAGGTAAGGCTTCGATAATAATCTGTCCCGACTGGTTCCCAAAACCTATTGGATAGTAAATATTATCAGCTGTATCATATCCTATTGCGACAACATCACTCAAATCTGTTTCAGGTATATTTAATACAAGCGGTGTTTCCGGAGTTACTGATTCAGCTTGATGCACATCCACTAATTCAAGGATGTCGAGCTGATCAGATGAACGGGTGCCTGCCATAAAATTGAAAGGTTCAAGAAATGAGTTACTGTTAGTAGTATGGGGAGCCCGGATTGAGTCAACCGAGCGGCCGGTAATTGCAGAGCTTACCAGGGCAGCTTTTGCTTTTAATGCAGGATGTGGGGCTATGATTACAGATTGCAAAGTGGTGGCTTTACCGGGTGCAATATCTGTTTTGCCGGGAGGACGGACTATACGAAATCCAAATGTTTCGGTGGCCCAGCTGAATGCTCCTACAGGCGTTTTAGCTACAATAGATGAAGGGCTGCGGTCATCACCTGATCTGGATTTCATAACAGGCAAGTCCAGGCCATCCTGCCTTAATTTATCAGTATCAACAGGCTGTGATGAAATGAATAGTTTAAGATATTCAGTGATCTCATTATAACCCAACCCGGCATATGTTTCATCAAGGTTGAGGAGTACCAGCTTTTCCTCTGATTCTTCGTTTACAAATGTCAACCATGCTTCGTTCCCCGGAGCCAGGAGCTGAATGTCTTCAAAAAATTCAGTTGAGATGGAATAATCAAATCCGAGATACGCGTTGCTGACAAAGAGCGGCACCTGGCCGGTATTTTTTATTGACAACCTGAAAGCTGGTTGATGCCATTCGCCACCTTCGTCCTCGAGATAATTGAAGTCATTGATACTATTTGTTAAATCGAGTTTTTCGAAATCTGTTTTATTGTAACTACCAGCCAGAGTATTCCTGTATAAGGCGAGTTCATAAGGCCGTCTGATAAATGATGACTGTGTTAATTCAAGCAAGGCTGTCCATTTAATTACCAGCATTATTCTTTCAATCACAAACAACAAAACCTCAGCAGTATTTACTTCTATCGGCTTAATAAGGGGATCCAGGGAGCCAGGTTTCGTGATAAAAATCTGTTTCCCTTTATTCCTGATAATGAAGCGGCCGGCATGGTCTTTTGCTAACTTTAATGAAGGTTCCTTGTTTTCTGAAATTAGCTTTTCAAACATAGTTTTTTGATCATGGCTGAACGACGGATCAAATGAAACCTCCATTGGCTGGTTTGGCTGACTTATCACCTTTGCTTCATATATTGATGTACCGGTAACCATCCCTGGCAGTTCTGCAATTGTTGAAAAGTCCGGGGCGGGAGTACCTGTAACAACGGTAGAGCCTATGCCTTCTATCGCTATTTCATCGCCCGTAGAAATTCCATGGATAAGTCCTCCCTTGATGCACCATTTCCATCTTGCATCATAATAAACAAGAAAGGGCTCTCCTGCACCACTCACTTTTGTGAGAAAAAAATCATCAGCAGATTCTTTGTGTTCGCTGCCGTTTATATGAAGGCCGGGATTCTGATCCGACACCAGGTTCTTTACAAGAAGTCCTGTTTTATTTATTAAATCGCGATAGGATATCCGGCCATTTACGGAGTACAGAATTTTCAGAAGTGAATGGGTAAAGGCACCCCGCTTCAACCCGTCAATGTTTAATTCCTTTGCTGTTTGATTTTCACGGGAAGCAGCCAAATGAATATGGTTGCCCTGGCGGAATGATGCTTTTATATCGCCAGTCACCGGGTCTTGTTCAGGAATATAATATTTGATTCCATTGATTGTAGATTCATAACCCAGGTATTCTTTAAAACTGGCCGCTTCAGACGCGTCAGGCATCATACGGTCAGTTATTCCACTATCATCCAGGTCACGTGTTATAGTACCGCAATGGCAACAATCTGTAATTACAATAAACCTTGTTTGTTTTTTACCGGCCATCGTTTTCCAGATCAGGTAACCCATTTCCTTATCCATCAGGTCCTTTCCACCAGGTATGCGGCTGTCGATACATACGAATGATTCACTGCGCATATCAGCTTCTGACCAGAATTCCTTTGGCGCGGGGGACCAGGAGCCATGACCACTATAGTAAAAAAAACAGGTGTCGTTTTCAGCTGCGTTGTTGAAATGATCAAAACCAGCAATAATATTCGCCCTGGTTGGTGTGATGGAATCCTCGTCTGTAATTCGCTTAAGCTTTAGCGTTATATCTTTAGTTGTGCCATACATTTTTTGTAAATAGTCCTCAACGGCCTTTATATCGTTGATACAACCACTCAGTGGTTTTACCGGGTAGTTATTGATTCCGACCAGCAGAGCATAAATTGTTGCCATTTTTTTTATTTGATGATTTTAAGAATGATTAGTTAAACCGTGATGACGATTGGTCTCTGGTCTCTTTTGCTATATAAGGATATTTTCAAGTTGATAGTCGATAGGAGAATCGGCGAATGAACCTTCTTCATCCATACCTCTTGGCCTTTCTACTTCTATCCGTTTAAGTATCAGTTCACGGCTGCTTTGTTGTTTGAATGGGAAGGCAACACCCTCATGAAAAAACTTAATCCCTGATATTTTCTCAATGAAACTCACACTTACCTGGTAAGTTGTAGCTTTCGGGAACATCATAAATACATCTTCTAATTCTTCGACTGCGCTGCGGGTCACATCATCTTTATCATAGGTAATTGTTTTATCTTCCAGCAGGAGGTTCCGGTGGCTCATCATAAAACCAACTGCTTGTAAACCCTGGACTGCCTTGTAGTAGATAACTTTCCAAAACGCGACCGGCACTCTCACAAGTTCGCCGTTTATTGCGTTGATGAAATAGGGATCATGCGGAAGCAATAAAGGTCCGGTCATTACAGATATTTTGAGTTCATTGGGATCAGCACCTTTTTTAACCAGATATTGTTCGAGTGAACGCCATGCGCCGCGGTTTAAAGAACCATGTTGGGGCACACAATTCGTGTAAAAAAATGTATCGGCACCGGCAAGAGTAAGCTCTTTTTCTTTTCCCCATAAAACTTCCTGGAAAGAGGTGAGATGCCCCTCATCAAAATCGTTTTCACGATCCTCGCCTGCACTGATAGATTTGTACAACTCATCACCGAGCTGGAACTGGTCTTCAAGTTTCGAATCTTTTTTGAAACCGCCCTTGCGGTCAATTGGTTTCCAGCTGCGACCATCCGTATTTGAGGCCGAGAAATAAGCAAATTTTCTTTCTGGATTCATCACTATACTATGATGATGATAATGAAGAGGAGTGCCGGGAAAAGCATCTGCAGCAACTATCTCTGGCAACGGTATCCGGAAACCGGATATAAAATTTGGGTTGTAGGGCATAACATATCGTTATTAACGTAAATAAAAATTATTTTATAGCGACGAGATAGAGCAAGGCCGTTCTGATTAGTGTAAAGGTGTTCAGTCTCCCGCATCAACGGTTTGCTGGATATTCGCCACCGTTGGTTGATTATTGGCCTTACCAAAAAACTTACCAAGCGCTTTATCATGAGAGCCTCTTGAAACTTTGATAAGAGAACGGAAATCATTTTTCGAATCGACCCCTGGAAGTATCCTGGCTGCCTCCTTCCACAACTGCTTCACTTTCCCGGTTACAAGGTTTCCATCAACAACTTCCTGGGTGCCCTTTATTGCCTGGTTCAATATTTCCATTTGTTTGGAATCAAGTGCGTTGCTTGTCATCGCAGTCTGTGTACATTCCTTCACATAATTCGCTGAAAGAATATCGAGTGTTTTCTTATCTGCATTGATGATGGAGTGGTTGGCAGGCCCGGAAGGTGCCGACCCGGAGGATGCCGCAACCGGCTCTGCCGCGCCCGGTGCCGAAGAAGGCGGGGCGGTGGGTTTTGCAAGCACTGGTATGTCTATAAAGGCATAATCAAAATCTTCTGTAGCTGATTCAAGATCTTCCAGGCTATAAAACTCTCTGAAGCGTAGTTTGCCATTTACAAGGCTTAGTAATGTACTTGCATTTTTATATGCGTCGAAATAAGTACCTGGCCTTCCAACATGATTAAAGAAAAGTGTGGCAAATCTCTCAGCAAGAAATGCATTTATCGCACAGCCGCAGATAATCATAACAAGCTTGTTAGCACTTTGGGCCTTTGCTCTTTTCTGAACAATCTTTTTTGCAAGGTCAAAAGTATCACAGGCATTAAAAAAGCCCAGCTGTAAATTTCGCAGGTTAATATTGATTACATCTGCCATGCGATCGGTGTCACTGATGAAATTATCGCTGAACCTGAGTGCGCCGTCCTTGGCATGACCTGAAAAATAAAATATATCGAACTTGTCGCCATATTTTGAAAAGTTGGCTATTAAACGATCAGCAGTAAAAATTTCATCTTTCATATAATAGATAACATCGCTGAATACAAGTCCATGCAGCAGATCTGAAATTTTTGTTGCTTCCTCAGAAAGATTAGGCAGGTATTCTTCCTGTTTCATACTGTTTGAAAAAACAGTATAAAATGTAGGTTTTGTGGTTGGCATACTTTACAAATGAACAGTTAACGTATCTGAACTAAATATTGAATTCTTAACAATCGTTATAAATGCAAGATAATTTGCCGGATCAGCCAGGTGAGTTCCGAGTTCCGAAGGTGACATTGCGCGATATTCTGCAAGATCATCTTCCCTGAACATTACCTGTACTGTTTCAAGGCTGAACATCTTTGTCAGCACTTCGTCTTCTTCCGGAGCGGTTGCTCTGCCCAGGCCCTTCTTATTTTTCACCAGGGTCTTGTAGAGTTTTTGAAATACTGATGCCCGCTTCTCTTCTTCATCATTTGATGATAAACTTTTAATTTCAGTATCCACGGTCAGCCCTTTTTCTTCAAGCGCGGCATTCAACACAGATCCTTCGGCCTGCGGCCGCTCAGGCACCACACAACAAACAGGAAACCCACTGCTTTTGAGGAAGCGGTATTGCTGGTAAGCATGATCCCACGGATACATACCCGGTTCCTCACAATTACAACTGCAGTGATAAACGGTAAGATCTTCTTTTTCCGGAATGGCAAGGGTTTGTGATACTATGAACTGTTTCAATTCAGATAAGCTTTCATGAACCCCTGTTAATTCGACAATAAGGCCACCGGTTTCATTAATAAAGTCCATCCTGTTCGCACTGCCTGGTATATATGAAGAACCAAATGGCTTTATTTTTAACAGCTGCTGATGATTGTTTCCATAGCATACGAGATTAGGTCTTTGAATTCCGGTTAATGCTCGTTTAGATCTCACCAGCAACTCCTGATAAGAACCAATATCGCCGTTTCGTTCCAGGATCTTCATGATTGTTTTCGTGAACAGGCCATTGTTTCCATCTTCCATAGCGTATTCATCGTCCTGGCAAGCGCCCAATTGTAAAACCGCTGCTGCAATATCATCATCCTTTACCAATGGCATGCGCATCAATGGTTCATAAATATTGCGGTTGGCCTGGAATGTTTCAAAAAGTTGCTCACGGGGAACAAACCTTTTCACTCTTGTATCCTGTTCCGTCTCATCCACACCCTTGGTCACAGAACCGCTGTGACAACTATCTGAAATTACAAATATGTTAACCCCGGCTTTGAACCGGCTGAATCGGGCAAAAAGTTCATCATCCAATAACTGTCGGTCATACAGGCACCAGGTTTCATCCTGGAAATCATCCTCATCATAATTTTTGTCTTCGACTATACCACCATGACCCGAATAAGTGATGATAAGATTATCACCATCATTAAGTTCCTGTATACTGTAGTCAAGAAAGCCCAATACATTTCTGACATCAGGCATATTTGAATGGTCACTTGTCAGCAAAACTTTTGAAAGTTTGCATCCCTCTTTCTGTGCAAGCTGATGATAAAACAATGCATCATTCTCACAGCCTTGCAACCTACCGTCCCAGCCGCGATAGTGGTTCTTGTCGACACCATTTATTCCAATATGAAGAGAAAAGGAACAGGCAGACATTTTTTTTATTGTAATTTAAACTGATTTCTGCTTAAATGAACAGCATACCCACTTAGTTCCTGAAATTGGGTAGATGAGGGGAATGCAATTTGCTTTGCAGGTCAATGCTTTTAAGGTATTTTACAGCGCCATGAAATGTTTGTTTATAAGATTATCATCTCAACTCAGAGTTACATCAATTGTTATTATCAGTTTGCTGGGTTCTTTGCTTGGTTCAACCTGTGTTTTAGGTCAATCTTCCGGTAATATGATGTTGAAAGGGAAGGTAACAGACTCTGCGTCGGGCATTGCTTTGCAAGCAGCAAGCATACAGGTGTTCACATTACCTGGCAACGCGCTCGTGACCGGCAAACTGAGTACTGTATCAGGAGATTTTGAACTACCCCTTTCTGCCGGAACTTATACAATGGAGATTAACTATACCGGCTATAACACATATTCAATAAAAAGTTTTGTACTGGATGCCACCAGGCCGGTGTTTGATGTTGGCACTGTCCGGTTAGCCAATTCCGGAAAAACGCTTGAAGAAGTAATCGTACAGGCAGAAAAAAGTTCGATGACCTTGTCGCTGGATAAAAAAGTTTTCAATGTTGGCAAGGACCTTGCCAATGCAGGTGGATCAGCTGCAGACGTACTCAGTAATATTCCATCGGTTTCTGTTGATCCCGAAGGTGCAATTAAGCTCAGGGGTAGTGAGAATGTAAGAATTCTGATTGACGGGAAACCTTCTGGCCTGGTTAGTTTTAAAGGCGGAAGCGGATTACAGCAATTACAGGCAAGTATGATTGACCGGGTTGAAATTATTACAAATCCATCTGCCAGATACGAAGCTGAAGGCATGGCCGGCGTACTGAATATCATTTTGAAAAAAGATAAAAGACAGGGTTTTAATGGTTCATTCGAGTTAACAACCGGTTATCCAACCAACCTTGGCGCTGCAGCAAATCTCAACTACCGGCATAAGAAGATCAATTTCTTTATTAATTATGGCATTGCATACCGGAGGCAGCCTGCAATAGGTTCTATGTACCAGGAACTTTACGAGAGAGACACCACTTTCATTCTCCAACAATCAAACGATGCAATAATAACCGGGTTTAATAATAACATCCGCGGCGGACTCGATTTCTACTTCAGCGAAACCAGCGTACTCACTGCTTCTTATCTTTTCCGCAGAAGCGATGCAAACAGGCAGACAGATATCCGCTACGATGATTACATTTTTGATAAATCAGATCTGAAAAGTTATACAACCCGCAGACAGGACGAAGATGAAATAGAACCAAACTCAGAATATTCGTTGATATATAAAAAGTCGTTTGGCAAAAAAGGACATGACTTTACTGGTGAGGTTAAGTTTCTTGATAACTGGGAAAACTCCGATCAGACTTTTACTCAACACTATTTTAGTGCTGCTGGCGTCGAGGATAAAAACCAATATATTTTACAAAAGTCGGTAAACGATGAATTTGAAAAACAGTTATTATTTCAGCTCGACTATGTAAGACCCGTTGCTAAAGAAGGTAAGATCGAAACAGGCTTAAGAAGCAGTTTCAGAGACATGACCAACGATTATGTTGTTACCCAACAGAATGCTTCCGGAGGCTTTGATCCTTTACCTGGCCTCGACAATATATTTTTGTATGAAGAAAATATTCATGCCATATATGGGATTGCTTCAAATAAAAGCAATCGCTTTTCATACCAGGCAGGCCTCAGGGCAGAATGGACAGATGTAAAAACAGTTTTGAAAGAAACCAACCAGGAAAATCCACGCTCTTATGTTAACCTGTTTCCAAGTGCGCATATTTCGCTTGAGTTACCAAAGGAAAATGCTTTACAACTTAGTTATAGCCGTCGCGTCCGACGTCCGTTCTATAACGACCTGAGTCCGTTTATGACATTCTCAGACAGTCGAAATTTCTCCAGCGGAAACCCGGATCTTAATCCGGAATTCAGTGATGTATTCGAAATAGGCCATATAAAGTATTTTGAGAAAGGATCGATTACTTCGGCTCTTTACTATCGTGACACAAAGGGAAAAATTGAGCGGATAAGAAGAGTAGATAGCATTGGAAATTCGATCACATTACCTCAAAATCTTATTGGCGAAAAGGCGATGGGAATTGAATTTACTAGCAACTACTCCCCTTATAAGTGGTGGAAGCTCGACTTCAATGCGAATTTTTTCTATGCTAATATTGATGGAAGTAATATTGTAAAATCTTATGAAACCTCGACTTATAGCTGGTTCGTAAGGCAAACGTCAAGGTTTACATTTCCAAAGGCACTTGATATCCAGCTCAGGGCAAACTATGAAGCTCCCCAGAAAACAGCGCAGGGAAAAAGAAAATCATTATATTATTTTGATTTCTCTGTAAGTAAGGATGTGTTTAAAGGTAACGGCACCTTGAACATGAGCGTACTCGACATATTCAATACCCGGAAATCAAGGAACATCACTGAAGGATCAAACTTTTATTCCGAAAGCACATTCCAGGGCAGAAGGCGGCAATTGAATCTGACCTTGAATTACCGGATCAAACAATCTAAGCCGCCGGCAAAGACAACCAAGGCCGGAGCATCAGCGGAAGAACAGTAAAGAGAGTTATGAATTATGAGTTATGAGTTATGAAATAAGTGGTGAGTGGTAAGTGGTGAGTGGCGAGTTAAGTTAATGAGGGTTAGAGATGTAAGTGATGACTGGTGAGGATCATCCATATTTATTTGTCGAGCTGGTATGAAAGCCTGAAATCAATTTCGACTTACATTAAAATACTTTGTTTCGAGTTCTTTTCCGTTAACGACTATGCTTACCGCATGTTTGCCTGCATAATGTTTTCTTGTGGTAAGATCTGTGAAATCAATACGTCTTTTGAATTTGTAGATTGTGGAAGGCTCAAATGTATTCTCTGTTATTTTAAACAGTTTACGGCTGCTACTTCCACCAGATTTCATATAGTATACACCAAGTTCCACCCGGAATAATTGTTCAACACTGGCCTTGTTGTTAAGGGAAAATTCAAGCTCAAGCGATTTACCAAGGGATATGGATTTTTTTGAGAGTGTAAATTTGCTGAGTTCACAGTCATGGCTACCCGATAATCCAAATTGCTTATAAATGCCAGGATCTGCTTTTCTCAATAATGTCCTCGCTCCATGCCTGAGGATCCAATCCGTATTCTTCGATTTACTCTTCCATTTCTTAATGAGATTTAGCACTATATCAGGATGATCTTTGGCAATATCATTGATGTTATTGGCAACACTTTTTCTTACAAATTCTGAAGGATCATCCATCAGGTTTTCCAGTATTGGTAATATCGGAGAAGGATCTTTTTTGAAGGAGGGTATGGCTTTACCCCAGGGCAGTCTTGGACGGCAACCTTCACTGGAAAACCGCCTGACGTTTTCGTTGGAATGTTTACTCCATTTCATCATCTTCTTCATTACTGTTTCCGGATCTGCAAGGAGAAATGGCCTGACGGCAAATTCACAGCTGATATAGGCAGTAATAATTTCCATCGCATTAAGCGAGATGTTCATATCCTGCAGGCCATAAACTTCCAGAAAATCCGGAAGAAATAACCATGGAAAAGAATTTTGTTTTACCTGTTGATGCTGAAGATGATTTATCATATCGCAAATTGCATCAACCTGCTCACTATAGTTGCCGGGAAGAAAATGCCCAAGCTCCGTGCTGATACGACGTATACGTTGCTTTAATTCCAATTGCTGCCATTCACCTCCCTGAATGGCAGCAAGAAATTCATTTTTTTTGAAAGCGGGCACTACGGTAGACAGAACCTTTACCATTGACTTGAAAAAAACATCATTATAAATATTCTTGAGGGGTTCCATTCAGTAGAATCTGTTTTAGCAGTATCCGTTTATTCGTTTCATCGTTTCTTAGATCCTGGACTATCGTAACTCCTGGTCTATCGTTAATGATGCTCCATCGTTATTCCTGGTCCACCATTAATTCTAGTCCATCTAATCCTGATCTATCTAATCCTAATCCGTCGTTTTGTTTTGTGTAATGGATTTTTGCTTAAAAATTCATTTCATCCGCACTCGGTCCATAGCTGCCAGGGATTGGGATATCCAAAACCCGCAAAAATACCCCCAATTGTGCCCGATGGTGAATGATCTGTGACAGTGAAGTCCTGATCAGCCCATAACGGTTAGTGTTGACATGTATCTTATCGCCTGTTCTCAAAACCCAGGGCTCTTCAAATTTACCTGGGTCTGCATTGACCAGAGCTGTCTTTCCAAGTTCAAGATTCTTTTCAAGATAATTCAGGAGATCTTTCGTGGAACTGATTGGCTGAGGGTTGTAATTCGCGGTGGCAAAATCCAGCTCGTCTGTATTCATCGCCATAGGTATCCAGGATGGCAATTCTGCGATATGGGTGGACAGGGTTTTGACATCCATGCTTTTGGGATGAGGTTTCCAGTCAAATTTGTCATCCGGTATCCTTGATAACATGTTGCGGGTGGTAATTGCTTCCTGTTCAAATTCCCGGGTTAAAAGTTCTAAGACTGTCATGGCTTTGAGTTTTTGTGTTTAACAAAGCTAATAGCAGCTACTGTCAACCCTATGTCAGTATCTTTCTCTGACAAAAAATCAATTGATAAAAAGCCATAAACTGATCAGAACCAGGCCAATTCCTATCACACCACCGATTACGGAAGCGACTGCATCCATGAAGTCATAAACACCAAACCCTGTAATTTTTGAAAAGAGTTCAAAACCATAACTTATGACTATAACACCCGCGAGCGCGAGCAACACTGCATAAATTAATGGTGGATTATAGAGCCACCGGGCAAGCATCTGGAGAACGATGCCCATTGGAATTCCTACATAGAAGTGTCGCCATTTGTCTGCTGCAATCTTTTTCTTCAACTTCAGTATTTTATCTGTACTCAATACGTCGTAAAACACTAAATATGTTACAGGGTCGACTCCACTCATAACTCATAACTCATCGCTTATCTCCGATTATCATTTTTGCATTACTATCACTTCATTCAACACTGCTGTCGTGCCCTTGTCAAGTTCCATGTTATATACTTTTTGTAAGCCGCCAGCTTTTTCAATTTTATTTATCACTCTGTAATGTTCAAATTCTTTTGTGATACTGTTGGTACAAACAACAGATTCGCCAATTAATATATCGCCCATTTTCTTCTTCACATTTTCGCTGGTTAACATCGGGTGGTTGGGTGTAGCTTCAATCACTTTGGCGTGAATGACCACATTTACCCCATTTTTTGTTACAGACTCCTGCGCATTCACTACCAGAAGGGTCGTTATCGCATAATTTTTAGCTTCATGAGAAATCAGCTTGCTCACGGCTGCCACCACTGTCTTTTTTGTCAGGGGATCAATAGTGATCACTTTGTCGCCGGTCTTGATTTCGCGCAGAAGCCTTGAGGAGCCGTCAGCCATGGCAACTGCCTGTGAACCGGGAAAACAGATATCAGTTCCATAGGTACCTGATTCTTCCTTCATGTCCTTCCCATTATTCATTGATTTATATAACTGGAAACTCATTTCTTTTGAAAGGATATAAGAAAGTTTTAGAACAAAGTTTTTTTCGACCTTGTCTATGGCATGTATATCTTCAAAATACTTTTCCCAGATTTTGGGATTGGCTGTAAAATTTGGTTGTATCGCCACAAACAGCTTGCCTTTTTCGTTTGTATAAAATATTTGTGTGCCCAACTCCTGCATGCCATCTTTGGAGATCAGCTTGTAAAGATCAATCCTCTTCTTTAACCCATCGTCGCCAGTGATAAAATAAGGCTTCCGCATTTCATAACGGTCAAGCACATAGTCGGAACCGAACTTAACATAGGTGTCTTTATCTAAATCCTTTACAATATAAGTCTTCGCTTTATCGTATTCTTCCATGGTCATAGGCCGCGGAGTTAAGTCCTGTGCAATTGCCATAATTGTTGCTACGACCATCAAACCTGAAAATATAATTGACTTTCTCACGAAATTTTGTGTTGATTAAGAAATGTGATTGCGAAATATAAATTTTATTATAAGCATACTTAAGAAATCTGTTTGAATGCTTCTGCAAATGCCTTCATCTCATCCATTGTCCCGATACTTACCCTGCACCAGTTTTTATCATTGAATTTCCAGTAGCGGATGCTTACGCTTCTTTTCATCATCTCTTCGCTAAATCTCCTGCCATCCATTTTGATAGGGAACATCACAAAATTTGCTGAAGAAGGAATATAATCATAGCCTTCTGCTTTCAGCACCGAGTAAAGATATTCCCTGCTTGCCAAAGTTTTTTCCAAAGCAGACCTGAGATATTCCTTGTCTTCATAAGCAACAAGGGCGGCTTGTACAGATAAGTGTGAAAGTGACCCGTCACTATTGTAAAGCTCAAGCTTAGCCAGGATCGATTTTGGCGCTATCGCATAACCAACTCTTAATCCTGCAAAGCCATATAATTTTGAAAAAGTTCTTGCTACGATGATGTTATTGCCAGCCCTGACCAGGTCAAGTACTGTGGACGCCTGTGGATCCGGCAAATAATCAATATAGGCCTCGTCAACAAATACAGGTACCTTTTTTGAAACACGCTCACAGAAGGACTTCAGCTTTTCAGTTTCAAGTACGGTTCCTGTAGGATTGTTCGGATTACAGATACAGACAAGCCTGGTATTTACGTCAATTGTTTTTTCCATTTCATCCAGGTCAAGCTTGTAATCTGCTGTCAAAGGAACTTTGATCCATTTTGTATTAAAATTTGTAGCATGTTCCGGAAGATCGGCATAGCTCGGATCGCCGGTTACAATATTGCCGCCTTCCCTGCTAAAATGAATAGCAGTCGCTTGCAAAATAGGTGTCGAACCTGCACCGAGTAACACCATATTATTTTCGACCTTTTCATTAATTGCAATTTTCTGGGCCAGTAACCTGTTACCCATGAAACCATATTGATAGCTGGCTGCCATAGCACCCGTGATCGCAATTTTAGCTTTCTCAGAAGGACCGAAAGGATTTTCATTTGCGGATAAACGAGCTTTCAACACCGGAGCGTCGGCGAGAATTTCAGCATCTGAAACAGACCTTTCTCGGGTTGTGAAATTGTTAGCCGGTGAAGCTTCCAGCTTGTTCCAGGTAGCGGGAGCAAATGCGAGACCTCCTGTTAGCAGTGTGCTGGCTTTAAGCCAGTTTCTACGATTCATTGGTGCAGCCATATTTTTATAGTTTGGTTTTATTATAATCATATTATTCATCGGGCTGTCGCCGGGTATGCGACCCTTTGTCCTGTAACCCTTGCATGCAGATCTGTTGTTACCTTCCTGGCCGACTCGAAAGCCCCGGCCATCCATGAATTCAGATAAGTTACATGTTCACCTGCAAAATATGTATTGCCATCCGGTTTGTTCAAAGCCTTATAACTCGTCTGTCTTGATTCGGAATTATATAAGGACCATCCACCCTGGCTATATTTTGTTTTTTCCCAACTCACAGAAAAAGAACTTTCAAATTCGGTATCATATTGCGGATGAATTTTCCTGCCTTGTTCCAAGGCAAGTTTTTCTCTCGCCTGAAAATTTAGATTCCCGGTTTTTCTGGCTTTATCATTAAAATTGTAATACCCAATCAGCACACCTTTTTTTCCAAGATAGTCATAGGATGGATAAAATATCTGTGTAAGGTCATTGTTTGTATGTGTAATCCCTCCGTAGATGTGTTCATCTTCTTCCCAGAATCTTCTCTTAAACTGAAGCCCGATTTTACCGGTATTAATATAAGGAACAAAATCAATGGCACGGCTGGTATCTGATTGAAAATTATGTTCGATGTTACCGAGCACAGGTAACGGTATCGTACAAACGCAAAAATCTGCTTCGATCATTTTTTCTGATCCGGATTGTTTGTATTTAACCTTTACTCCTTCACTCGTGTTGGTAATAGAACTCACCTCTGCGCCTGTTTGAATAATCTTTCCTACCCGCGAAGTAATAGCTTCGGCAATCTTGTCCATACCCCCAACGGTCTGGAACATGGTCATCTGTAATTCATAGGTATATTCGGCAACATTATAAAAATCCGGACCCATAAGTCCTGATGACACGATCGCAGCCAGCTTATGTGGTTCGGCCAGTTTCCCGGCACGATCTCCGGCCCCTGGATTTTCAATATAGCCCCGTCTTTCTGAAGCGCGGTACAATTTATCGATGTTTAATCCACCCTCGGCCCTGATATATTCCAGAATCTTTTCGCCGTCCTCTTTGGTCAGAGATTCGTCAAGCTTGTTCTGATCTACTGCCTTTGCAAGTAATTCGTTGAGATGTCCGCGGACATCATTATGTATTTCGCGTACTCTTATTTTTTTGTTTGATAATGATCCGGAGCCTTCGCTATAATAATATGTCGATTCATTAACGTTGTTGTAAACCTGTATCGGTACATTAAATTCCCTGCAATAATGGAGTGTCAGTGCATGATGATGTGGTATTCTTGATGGCCCGGCGTTGAAATACATCCCTTCATCAAAAGCAGCCTTTTGTTCCGACCCGCCGTTCTCTATTCTCTTAGATCCCTTCCTGACACTCCAGCAACGCCCACCTGTTCTTTCTCTTGCCTCAAGTATTGTGCACTTGTATCCAAGCTTCTGCAACTCATAAGCAATGGTTAAACCCGCAAGCCCTGCACCAAGTATCAATACATGTTTGCCCTCCGATTCTCCCTCTAACCTGAATGCATGGGCCTCTGCCGGAATCATCATACCCAAAGCATGCATAGCAGGTACTATCATCCCACCTGTTTTAACCAGAAAATTTCTCCTTGTGATTGACATTATAGTAAAAACTAATATTGTATTTGCGTGAATAAAGTTAATGAAAATGGCTATAGCCTCAACAAAACGACCAGATAGATTTTATTCTTATGTATGATCTCGTTTAGGTTGACAATACAAATACAGCTGACAATACAGCGCACAATACAGCTGACAATACCAGTTGACAATACAATGACGTCTTTATTTATTACGGAAGATTATATCATTCTTTCCCCCTGAATTACTTTAAAAGACCGTAGACGGTTAACTTAATTCAGTGACAGAAATTCAAGAGGTAGTAATACAAGCAGGGATTATTCAAGCAAGGACTATCCAAGCAAGGACAATTTAAGGACGGACAGTATAATGACGGGCCTTCAATTGACAAATTCAAACACACAACTCACCACTTACCACTCACCACTTTTATATAACTTCTTTCACCGAGCTCAATCATGCTGCTTGGTTTGTTAATTTAGCGAGTTTTTTTTCTAAGGTAGCTATTTGTTGTTTCCGTTGTTTTTCTTTGTATTCATCCATGTTGAC
>Ga0193752_1000774_pt1 | contig 29007 bp, 26 predicted proteins | sample H1c1metaG_FD_144924 | JGI IMG/M metagenome (GOLD analysis project Ga0193752, IMG submission 144924) | Soil microbial communities from a riparian zone of the East river system, Colorado, United States - H1c1 | ecosystem: Environmental > Terrestrial > Soil > Riparian zone | place: USA: East River...
ATGTTAGTTCCGGCGTAGCTTCAATATGATTTTTTATTATCTCTCTTGCCAAAGGCTCGTCATCCACAATCATACATCTGATTTCATTCATGCGATTCTATTATAATTGATACTGCATACTGTTTTTCGTTCTTTCTCACGTTGTAAGAGAATTTACCAGGATAATAAAGCTCCAGTCGCTTCTGAAGATTAATTAATCCTATTCCACCCTTGTCTCCGGTTGACGGCTGTTGTTCGATTGAATTCTCAACGCTGAAATTAATGTGATTCCCAACAATACTGAAATGTATATTTATAAATGCGCCCGAGGTATCTATAGTGTGTTTAAAGGCATTTTCAATTACAGGCATCATCAATAAAGGAGCAATCGTTTTAACAGACCCATCACTATCATGCTTAAAATCAATTTTGATATAGTTCACACGTATAGATTCCAGATCAATGTAATTCTTCAGTAATTGAATTTCCTTTTCAATATCCACGTGCTCACTGTTACTTTCATATAAAGAATACCGAAGAAACTGTGTAAGCCCGGCAACCGTTTCAAGTGATTTTTTCTTTTCATCGTTCATTATTAATCCATAAATATTATTTAGCGTATTGAAAAGAAAATGAGGATTTACCTGAGATCTCAAAAAATTAAATTCGAGCTGAAGGTTTTCTTTCGCCAGCTTTAGTGATAGTATTTGTTGCCGCAATAATTGTAACCCATATTTAATACTCAGTGGAAGAGCGATATTAAAAATTAAGCCAATCAGGACTCCGAGGCTTAGCGCCTTGGAAATTATACGGTCACCGATAGATTTGTTTAAAAAGGCAGCATAACCGGTTCTGCCCAAATCAAGTTCAGCCATACATTCGGAACATTTTTTCATTATCAATTCCTCTCGCATTACATCCGATAAGCTGAAAATCATTACCAGTACCAATGTTTCCATGACTCCCCGCCAGATCTTCATTTTATAGAAGTAACGTGGCAACACCCAATAAACAAAAGGATAATAAAAAATAAGCGTACAAATCATGCCGGCCAGGAGATCCAGAAATACCTTGCCAGTAGGCCATCCATGATAATTATTGAACGAAATAGATGCCAGGTAATTCTGGATGCCCAGCATAAACAGCCAAAAGAAAATGTGAAGCGTTATGTGAATCGCTTTTCTGCTGTATATAGTATTAATTGCCTTTTCGATGTTCATAGGTGTCAAATTGCACTTTTTAACAATAGCAACATAATTTATCAGATGAATAGAGCCAAATTTTCTACCGGGCCATCAAAAAAGGCAACGAAACAGATTTTACTTTCATGACGGATGTTATGTCGTTTAAAACAACCCCCTTATAGAAAATATACATACCCCTGTAGACTGCTTTTTGCAGACCATTTAAATCCCGGTCTATTTGTACTCTAAATTTTTTACATGAAAAAGTTAACCTTGTTTCTTCTTCTGACAATTGTGTTTATTGGTTCACTGATTGCCCAATCCGACAAACTAAGAATTGATAGCCTTGTAAATGCATACTATGAAAATGCGGAATTTAATGGAACTGTACTGGTTGCAAGATCCGGACAGATTGTATTAAATAAAGGATATGGTTTCAGCGATGCCGGAAACAAAATATTAAATAGCGATAAAACAATTTTTAATATTGCTTCGATCACAAAAACATTTACTGCGGCCCTTATACTTAGGTTGCAGGAAGAAGGAAAGCTTTTGGTTAACGATCAACTCTCAAAATACTATCCGGACTTTCCCAATGCGGATAAAATCACCATACATCAGCTGCTGACGCATACTGCCGGCGTGACTGATTATGTGCAGGATCCTGGCTTTCGCAGCTCTGATCAATCAAAAGCGGTTACGCTGCAGAATATGATCGAGCTGTTCAAAGATAAACCACTTGAATTCGAACCAGGCACTAAATTCAGGTATAGTAATTCGGGCTACACTCTGTTGGGATATATAATCGAAAAGCTCACGGGAACTTCCTATGCAAATGCTTTACAGCAGTATATATTCAAGCCTCTTCGAATGAAACATACCACCTTCGGTCCGCCAGCGGACACTAATAATCTGGCAAAAGGTTATATGATGTATTTCAAAAATTTCAAGAGGTCATCGCTCCCGGTTCACGCAACAGTGTCTTACGCAACAGGTGCCATTTACAGTACCGTCAATGACCTCAATACCTGGCACAGATCGTTGCAGTCAGGAAAATTTTTGTCGGCCAAATCGCTTAAATCGTCGTACATCCGCGATAAAGGAAACTATGGATTTGGTTGGTTCACTGATACCTTGTATGGTAAGCCGAGAGTGTCGCATGATGGCAATATATCCGGATTCAAGTCCAATATCAACAGATTTCCTGTTGACGATATCTGCGTAATCGCTTTAAGTAACTCCAATAACAGTGCTGTTGGTGGCATGGTGAGAAATATCGTTAACATCGTATATGACCAGTCATTTTCAAAATCTATAGCAGACCAGCCGGTAATTGATATGGCTGATAGTATTAAGGCCGTTTTTGCCGGTGTATATAGATTTGGGGAAGAAAAAAATGCCCAGGTTTCAGTTGACCTTGTCGACAGATCCCTTTTACTTACCATACCGGGTAGCGATCCTATGAAACTCGATCCTGTTAATGGTAACGTTTTCCGGTCCGGTTCCGCCAGGGTAGAATTTTGGGGTCCGGCCAAAGGTCAGTTCACACAAATTCTTGTATATAATAAAGGCGAATTTCTTGGTGCTCAAAAAGTGACGCGGAAATGATTAATTAAGTCATTTACGGTGATGCATGGCAGCTATTTCTGCTTCGGTTAATCGCAGGAACCTGGCCGCATTATTAAATAAGATATCGCGTTTCTGCAGGGCCGTTAAAAACCCCGCTTTTTCTATGGTTTGTATTCCAGATTCAATTGCCTGCGGCCAAACCATGTTATCTGAACCAAACATAATTCTTTTACTGAAACCTGCGTTTACTAATCGCTCCAGATTAAAATAAAATTCTTTTTTCGGTATCATGTAACAAATAACACCCAGATCAACATACAGTTGTGGATGGGTATACAAAACCGCAAGCATATCATCAAGCATCGGCCAGCCGGCATGCATGGCATAAATTCGCAATCGTGGATGACGCAATAATGCTTCTTCCAGAAAAAGAGGACTGTGAAGTCTTGCTCTATATTCTTTGGAGCTGATATATGGAGCGCCGGGAGGACCACACCCTATATGAATGCCGACCGGAATGTCAAGCCGTTCGGCCATTGCCAGATATTGCTCAAATGCTGTATCACTCGGGGAATAGCCTTCATACTGAATAGTAATTTCTCCAAACACCTTAAATTCACCAGACCGGAAAAGCTTTTCCAACGAATCCACATTCAGGCCTCTATTCCTGGCCAAATTAAAATTCCAGTCAACACTTTTTATGATTCGGATTGGTTCCAACTCCTTCCATCGTCTTACAGTTTCAATATCGCCGCTTGTCACAGCATAAACGTTATTTTGTTTAAGTGTAGCAAGGGTCATGTTCATTAGCGAATCATCTGTGCCTGGAGAAGTAATAAATTTATCCGACCACAAGTTTGTTTTTAATGCAGTCATGAAAGTCTTGCGAAAGTCATTCCCCCCGTCGTTTATCCCGAGGTCCCTGAAAGGCGCGCCTATACTAATCGGGGCAGGTCCCTGGTCATTTGCGTGAAGAGCGTGAACATGCATATCAATAACAGGCAGCCTGCTCTTCCATTCAGGATTTATTCAGATTCGACTTGTTTTTTCAATTATTTCTTGGAGGTTCCGGCAAATTCACATTAATAATTTTCATTCCGAAAATGTCATCGACCTACTTTTTACAGTGTTTGTTTCAAAAGCTTATTTTTCTTTTTATTGATCGCTGAATGGTTTAGCCAGTTTGCGAGATACGCGCTTCCGATTCCAACAACAGCTCCGGCAAAAACGTCTGAAGGATAATGGACACCCAGGTACATCCTTGAATAACCGACCGTAGCGGCCCAGAGATAAGAAGGAACAACCACATACCATTTCTTAAACTGCAGAGACAAGCTTGCAGCAGTTTCAAATGCAATTGAAGAATGGCCCGAAGGGAATGATTGTCCGCTGGCATCGCGGTAAGGAAGGATACCTTTGGGATATTTCTCCGCGGGTCGTTGTCTTCCAACTACATTTTTTAATGCCGAACAAACAGATAATTCAATCAAAGCAGCACCGAACATTTCGTACGACTTGCGTTTTAAAGAAGCATCCCCGGAGATCAATCCTGCAATCAATACTCCTGTTGGGGCGCCTGCACCAACATAGTATACTGATGAGCTCGTTATCTTGAAAAATTCTGAATGAGAATCCTGAGGATTAATTTTTTTAACTGTATTGACGTCAAAGTTTTGGCCAATCGCAGGTTGGCAGGCAATAATAATCAGAAAGATCGCGACAGGTCTATTCATTGTTATCCGATTGTTTTTGGTTATCGGGTAGTCAGGCCGCACACTGATAATACGCGATAGCCTGACTTGCCAGGTTATGATCTACACCGGTCTCTGTTGCATTACCTGTTTTAAAATCGGGTTTAAACCGCGTAATTTTCGGATCGATGATTGTACGAGACGGTAACTCACATTTAATATACTTAAAATTGTTGGAGCAATATCAATTTGGGCACTTTCTTTCACGGTCTTATAAAATGTTCTAAAATTCATTTTATTTTCCTGGCACGTAACCCCAAATTCAAGGATGCACTTACCTGCCAGCGAATTTGCATACTGATTGTTATTAAGGTGTCCCAACCTTCTCATATTGTGTGTGTTGTATTAATTTAGCCGTTACTATGGAAAGTAAAAAAACATTTTGTGACCCTTCCTCTTAATATTAATTTCCGGCTAAATCTTTTGGTTGTAATATTGAAAGCACATTATAAACCAGAATAAATAATGCCGATAAATGAAAACAAAGATCAAAATCGTTTTATGTATTGCCGTGTTCACTGCAATGGTTGCGCAAGTCAATGGTCAGCAAAAAAGCTATATCAGATACGTAAATACATTTATTGGGACAGCGCCTCTTACAGATTCTGCAATCCTTGGCTATAACCTGCCAAAAGGCTGGCGGTCATGGGCCGGACTAACCTATCCCGGAAGTTCGTTGCCTAACGCCATGGTTCAATTGAGCCCGATGACGGAATATGGTTCCGGCGCAGGCTATGAATATGAAGACACCGTAATTTATGGGTTTACACACACCAATAAAGGACATTGGAATCTTTGTAACATCCCCGTTTTGCCGGTGTCATCTGTCCGGAGTGCTTCAGATACGTCTGCCAGGTTCGGCTCCCGGTTTTCTCATAAAAGGGAAAATGCATCGCCAGGCTTTTACGAAGTATTCCTTGATGACTATGCGGTTAACGTAAGGCTCACTTCAACCTTAAGATGCGGTTATCACAGGTATGAGTTTAAAGACAATTCAGGCAGGCAAATACTTTTCGATCTGGCAAAGGCAAATAACAGGGTTTCTAACTGGGCAGTTGAACAGGTAGGAAATGCTGCGCTGCAGGGATTTCAGGAAGTGGGAGATGGTAAGATCTATTTTTATGCGAATGTAAACACCGGCATTGAAAAACTTGAAAAGAAAGGGGAAGGCACCCGTGGCGGCTTCGCTCTCGTACGGTTGAGTGATAACAATAAGGGTCCTGTTGAGTTAAAAATAGGCTTGTCGTTTGTGAGCACAGCAAATGCAAAACAAAACCTGGAGCACGAAATAGGAAATAGATCTTTCGATCGGATCAGCAGCGAAGCCTCACAAAAATGGGAAGCTGTGTTATCGAAAATTCAGGTGAAAGGCGGAACTGAAAAGCAAAAAACAATGTTCTACTCCTGTTTATACAGATCTCTTTTGTGGCCGGCATTACGCAGCGATGTAAATGGTGAGTATACGGATGTAAAAAAGAAGGTGATAAAAGCGGCCTTTAATTATTATACCGTTCCATCGTTGTGGGATACTTACCGTAATAAAGATGTGCTGTTGGGCATAATTTCTCCGCGTGTAACGCTGGACGTGATCAAGTCTCTGAAAGACATGGGCGATAAAACCGGCTTTATACCGACTTTTTTTCATGGTGATCATGCAGCCTCTTCCATTACCGGTGCTTATTTGCGGGGCATTGTCGATTTTGACGTTAAAGGAACATATGAATTATTATTAAGAAATGCGAACATCGAAGGCGGCACCCGGCCATTTATACGAGAGTACATAAAAAAAGGTTATATATCTGATCCTGATATTCCTAACCCCCATGTAGAAACGAAAGCAAAGGCAGGCGTATCCAAAACACTGGAATATGCTTATGATGATTATTCTTTGGCACAGCTCGCAAAAAAATTAGGTGACAGCACTAATTACCGGATACTGATGGAAAGATCCCGCAATTATAAAAATGTATTTGATCCGACCACAAAATTTATGAGAGGTCGTTTGGAAAACGGGGAATGGATAAAAAACTTCAATCCGCAATATCCTTACTATGAATATATGTACCGCGAAGCAAATGCCTGGCAGGTGTCGTTCTATGCGCCACATGACATGAAAGGTCTTATTGCCTTGTACGGAGGAGCAGCACCATTCGAAGCAAAACTGGACTCGCTGTTTACCGTTCCCTGGAACCCTGCATACATTGCCAGAAATGTGGAGACAATGATCGGTCAGTATTGCCAGGGTAATCAACCGGATCATGAAGCGCCTTTCGCTTATCATTTTATTGGAAAGCCTGAAAAGTCACAGAAAATAATTGACTATATCCTGGACAGCCTCTATGGTATAGGAGATGAAGGCCTGGAACTATCCGGGATGGATGATGCAGGTGAAATGTCAGCATGGTACGTCTTCAGTGCCTTAGGTTTGTATCCATTTTCTGCAACAGATCCCGAATATATTGTTACAGTTCCTGTTTTTGATGAGGTTAAATGGACAATGAGTAATGGTAAAGTGCTGACTATTAAAAAGCCAGGCGTCGGACGAGCCTTGAAATCTATAATTGTAAACGGAACTGCAAATAACGGCCTTTTCGTTCCGCATAGTCTGTTCACAAAGGGGGGTGAGGTAAAAATTATAACTAACTAGAGTCAATTCGTCTGATCATTATCCAATTTTATTTTGATATAATAGCAATGTCTGTTGACAGGCATGAATGTAGCTGATGTGATGATTATTTCATGTACTTTAATTTAACAAACTCATACCAGCCCCTGGAAAATTGTTCGTCAGACACATTGAATACACGCTGTATATCACCATAATTTTGAATTAGCTTTATCAGATTTTCCTGCCCAAACCTAAATAAGATATACTCAATGATTGTATACCCGCAAGAATATATTTTTCCGCCGTTTAACCTTCTGTTAAGTTCCTCTAAACGGGGATACCGTCCATTATCCAGATATGGCAACGTTTTCGGATCAATAAATTGATCCGCTTCATAAGTGCTGATTGCTTCCCAAAGCCAGGTTGGAAAATGTGAAAACTTTTGGTCAAAAGCCTCGCGTTGTATTGATTTAGATTCGTTATCCAAAAGCAGCTTTAGTGTGATAGTATGAGCAAATTCATGAATTGCAACTTTTTTTCCGTCATTCTCTCCCCATGTCTGATCCAAAAAATGAAGTTTTGAAATGCCTTCAATGTTTCCTGATGCGCTCCAGTTTCCCGTTTCCTTTATATACCTCCATCTTGCGGCATAAATATTCGTTTCAATATTTTCAGCAGGTGTTGTTTTTAAATCATTGCTAATCTTTGAATAGTTTGTCTCCAGTGAAACAGCAAGTGCAGCAATTTTAGCCGTATCAATGCTGCTACTAAACCAAATCGTGAAATGCTGCGTTCTAAATCCTTTTTTCTGCTCCGGAATGACAACGATTGCAAAAAGAATCAGCATAAAAAAGGCAACACTTAGTAGGATCTTTTTTAACCTGTTCATATTTTAAACTGTATCAGGTGATGAATTTAACCTCATTTTTTTGGAAGACGTCCATTTACGAATAGCCAGAATAAACAAAATAAAGCTTAAGGCGGTTACAAGTGTTGTTGAAAAGAATTCTCTATCAAAAACCGGTATCGTATAGAGAGCTACAACATTTACCAGCGAAGGTTTTAACTGTCCATTGAGAGGATCGCCAATATTTAAGTTTGAAAAAACAAAAAGGCTTACCCAATTGTTTCCCAGATGGAGGCCGATGGGGAAAAATAATGTTTTTGATTTTAGTAAAGCAGTAGAATATAAAACATGTCCCAGGCCGGTTATCAACAAAATTGTCATTTCGATCGGATTGCCAATCTGTGCAACGTTTAACCAATGAGACACTATAAATAATACTGCAAAAATAATATTAGCTTTAGTTACACTTGAGATTTCGATAGTTTTCTTAAAACAAATTCCGCGGAAAGCTAATTCCTCAAGCATTACAGTAGGAAATAATATCCATAACCCACTTAATACATATGAACTGTTAAAGGAATGGTTAAATATAACAGGATAACCCTTCATCCAGGCGATAAGAAAAATCAATGGGATAACAAAGAGCCCTCCAAGTATCAAACCCAACAATCCAAAACCAAAGTTTCCGGGTTTCAGATTCAAACCCAATTCGGAAAGATCTTTACCTTCCCTTCTATAAACCAACGATGTAATCGACAATATAGCTATTATAACAAGCGTGTTAGCAATCTGAGAAGGAATTCTTAATAGACCATTCAAAATGAAACCACCAAAAATAAATACTGTTACTACAAAACTGGTAAACAACAATACGATTGTTTTAATTTTTGATTGACATAAGTTTTTTTTCATGCAGAAGATTAATTTGTGATCTCTTTTAGAATCATTTTAGACAAGTTTGTGTGAGAAACTATGTATTCTGATACGGACCGGTTTTCGGCTATAGATTGTGTTTATTACCTTTTCTACATTTATGGCAACAAATTGCGGATTATACCAGCAACAACATAATTTAATAGCTGAACACGCTTAGATTTTCTACCGGGCTGTTAAAACTGCCAACGAAAGCATTCTGATAATAAAAGATTTAAACTCGATCCCTTTAATGGTAATGTATTCAGATCAGGCGCCACCAGGGTTGAATTCCAGGGTGCTGCAAAAGGTCAGTATACACAAATTATGATTGCAACAAAAGCGAAATCCCTGGCGGACAAAAGTAATTTCAAGGTAATTAGTCATACAGAATTTATTCAGATTTGTCTCATAGCTTGCAATTCACATCAGGCAGTTATGGAATTATTGCAGGAAAAGGTGATACTTTATGTTAGTGATTTATTTAAACAATACTCCAGTTCAGACTTATTCTTTCATAACTTTGTCCACACATTGAATGTCGTTGAGCGGTCAGATGAAATACTTGAACACGTTGATCTTTCAGCCTCAGAGCGATCTGTTGTCATTATCGCTGCGTGGTTTCATGACACAGGTCATTTATTTAACCTGATGAGGGCACACGAACAAAAAAGCGTGGAAATTATGAATGATTTTTTGTTGCAGCAGGCCTGCAGCAGGGAATTAATCGAAGACGTCGCGTCCTGTATTATGGCTACCAGGATGCCGACCAACCCATCGAATCTTAAACAGAAAGTATTATGCGATGCAGATACTTATCATCTTGGAACAGATGATTTTTTAACAACTGACAAACTTATTAAACTCGAACTCGAACATCGGGAAGGTATACCAGTTGATAATTGGGATATAAGAACCCTCGCCTTTCTTACATCACACAGTTTCTATACTTCATATTGTAAAACCAAACTAGGCAAAGGAAAAAATCGGAATATAGCCTGGCTTTATGACAAAATAAACAATTCAAATCAATATTGGTAAGTAGAAAGAACAGGTTGTGAATAGTATTCTGGTTGTATTCATGAAGCTTAAACATTAAACTAACATTGAGTAATCCGGCAACATTTAAAATCAGGCTTCAAACCTATTCGCGAATTCTGATTAAATATTGAATCGGTGCGATGGTAATCATCTTTATAAACCAGCTTTGGATAGCAAAAGCAGGATGCTTTCTGAAAAACAAAGAAGAGATCTAAAATGAAAAATTTAAAGCCAGCATCGGACTTACTTCGACCAAAATACCATGCCATCATTCGGAGGATAACATACAAGTTATAAATGTACAAGCCGGGAATTTGTTCCTCTTTTGTTCCATTGGTAGCGGTGAGTCCAATAAGCTGCTTTCATAGATAGGAAGCCTAAACCGGCACCAAACAAAACATCGCTGATGTAATGGCGGTTATTTGCCATTCGTAAAGCTCCAACAGAACCAGCTATACCATAAGCAGCGTACGGAATCCAGGGTAGTCGTTGCTTATATTCTTCCGACAAAAAAGTTGCAGCAGCAAATGCCTGTGCCGTATGCCCGGAAGGAAACGAATTATAAGTTGAGCCATCCGGACGCAATTGATGCGTCGCCGCCTTCACTAGACCCACAGAACCCATCGCCAACAATTCACCCTTTATCAGGATTACGGTGCGATTAACAAAATCTGTACGGGACTTCAAACCCGCTGCATCCAGACCGTAGGCAATCACAATCGGGGAAAACTTAAGATAGTTATCAATCTTTGTATGAAAAACCGGAAGCAATTCGTTCCGTTTTTCGACAAGTTCCATCTTAAAAGATTCACGGCCATTGCTGCTGGTTCCGATACCAGCCAGCATCAGGGAAGTTGGAATAAACAGACTCCTTAACTGGAAATTTGTTGTTGAAAGTCGTGTCCTTAACGACAGTTTCTTTGAAGATGAATCACTGTACTGCGCTGATGAGGAAGCAGTTAGCAGCATGGAAATAACAGCCAGGGATAGAATCCGCTTCATAAGAGTGATTATAGCCCAAAACTAGTATACGATTTTGAAGACATTCTGAAGGCAATCCGATATGTATTTTTGAGACGTTAATTCGCCGATTGTTTTTTGTTTCTAAGCAGCCAGTCTGCACATTGGTAATAAGCGATGGCAAGGCCTGCGAGATTCTTATCAACTTTAACATTCACAGCATTTCCTGTCTTGAAATCAGGTATATACTGATCAACCTTTTTTACCGGAGATTGAATAACCAGGTTGCCATTTTGTAAATATCCAAGTCCCTGGTAAGTACTTAGAAACGCCCTGCATTTTTGCGGCTCAATATTGAAAAGATCGTGTCCGAAAAACTTTGACCTGTAGTCAAGTTTTAATAGTCCCATGATCGTTGGCGCAATATCTATTTGTGCAGTTACTGAATCGAAAGTGCCTGGGTTTATAATCCCCGGAGCATATATCAGCATAGGAATGTGATATCCGGTCACCGGCAGTTCAACACTGCCTGCGCTTCCGGCGCAATGGTCAGAAACAATTACAAATATGGTTTTATCAAACCAGCTTTTCTTCGAAGCCATTTTCAAAAATCTGGTTATAGCATAATCTGTATACTTAACGGCGCCATACCTTGTTTGAGTAGTAGGCGATATATCGATACGACCCTCCGGATAAGTATAAGGACGGTGATTCGAAACCGTCATGATCTGTGAAAAAAAAGGCTTATTTGTCGATGCATTCGAATCAAAAGTCTGAAGAGCAAGGTCAAAAAGATCTTCGTCAGCAACTCCCCAGATATTCTGATAATGTATTTTTGAATCCGGTATAACGGACCTGTCAATAACAGTATAGCCATTAACGGAGAAAAATGATTTCATGTTATCAAAATAACTATAGCCACCATACAAAAACTGAGTGATATAACCTTTCGACTTTAATACACCCCCAAGAGAATAGAGATTTGAATTATCAGGCCGTTTAATTATACTTTCTCCGGGAGTGGGTGGTATAGAAAGTGAAAGCGCTTCGAGGCCTCTTACTGTTCTGTTACCCGAGGCATAGAGATTAGTGAATAACAAACTATGATCAATGAGAGAATCAAGACCTGGAGTTATATTACTCGTATTGCCAAAGGCACGCATATACCCGGCACTCAGACTTTCAATTGTAATCAGAACAACGTTTAGTTTACGTTCATTTTCCGGATAGGTGATGTCGCGTTCAATGCTTAATGAATCATTATTCAGAAACCGGACATTAGGTGCCTGCAGGTCATTTTTTACGAGCCGGAAAGCAAGTGTATCAGGTATAGTATGGTAAAATTTTTTAAAATCCAGTTCGTTTTGCTCATAAGCAACAGCAAACTCGAAAAGGCCATTTCCCGCCAAAGAATTTGCATACTCATTCTTGCTAAAATGCCTTAATCCTTCTCTGATTACTGTTAATCCAATACCGCAGGAACAAACGACCAATACAACGGCCCCTATCCGTTTGATAAGGCCCGGTGTACTGGTTACACTGACATTAACATATTTATGGAAACGATAAATGATCACAATACTTAAAGCAATAAGAACAACCAGTATCCAGGCAATGGGATAGGACTCCCAAATGTTTCCGAGTACTTCGCTGGTATATACTAAATAGTCTACGGCTATGAAATTGTATCGGGAAACAAATTCATTCCAGAAAAACCATTCACTAACTACATTGAGTGTTAATACGAAGACGATGATGGAAAGGCTGAAATACAGCGCTCCTTTTCTCCATGATATCCGGAATGAATACGGCATTAAATAAAACAACACATAGATCGCCAAACGAAGAATAATATAACCTAATAATGCGGTGTGTAATACCTGGCTAAAGTCCTTTGGAACCAGATTCGTAAAAACTAAAACTGCTATAACTGTTATAAAAAATAAAATACAGTAAGGAAATATCTTCCGACGATATATAAAGTCATTTTGAAAAGCTAATTGTAAAATTACAGGAATGACGATAAAGAATCCAACCAGTATGTCATAGATCAGACCAATACCAAACAAGCCGGCTATTGTTCCGGGTTCGAAGCCTTTAGAAGCGACAGTAACAAAAAGAATAAGCCGGGTAAGTAAAGAAATGCCCAAATAGAAAAAATACAATACATAACCTATACTAAATTTTCCCTTATGTAAATTTTTGAACATGGTATTCAGATAATCCATGAACAAAAATCAACATCGAATCTGAAGACTTTCTGTAGAGAAGCAGGAATGATCTGCAAATATTATTATTCCAATATTAAGATTAGCGTTCCTCCAATAATCAAAGTCGCTCCCATGGCAGTCTTCCAGGTTATGCTTTCATGTAAAAAAACAGCAGAAAGTATAATAGCAAGTGCTACACTCAGCTTATCGACTGGTGCTACCTGCGAGACTTTACCTGACTGTAATGCTTTGAAGTAAAATATCCAGGAAAAGCCTGTTGCAATTCCGGAAAGGACCAAAAATATCCAGTTTTGTTTGGTGAGTTGCGATAGTTTCATGGAGTTATTACCAAACAATACAATCCCCCAGGCAAGTATACCTATAATGACAGTTCGTATGGCAGTTGCCAGATCGGTATTTACATCCTTAATTCCAATCTTTGCAAAGACAGCTGTCAATGCAGCGAACAGTGCTGAAAGAAGCGCAAATATCCACCACATAACGGGCTTTTTAGTGAGATTGAAATTACAAAATATTGCCTGTATCAACCCTTCCACTTTCCTGACTTCTTCATATAACGAACAAATAAGTAGTAACTCAACAAAATTGCGAGGCCCGTTATAAATATAGTGACCCTTGTTTCAACATTTTCGCTTGTTAACTGCGGATATTTCATTAAGATGATCAGCATAATCCCACAAAGCCAAATAAACTGAGTATTATACTCTTTGATAAGCCATCGTCGTCAGTTAAATTTCATTGACCCGAAAGTAGCTGAAATACCCTTTAATGATGGAAGCCATCTGTTAACCCTGCTACAATAGTGCTGAAGAAATTCTGAACGCTGCGATTTTAGTCTTAGTCAAACATGAATAATACTTGTAGTTGGTATAAAATTCTTAAAACTTATAATTGTACCCGATCCGGAACACCTGTGATTCATAATAATCCGCACTATTATAACGAAAACCTGTTCCGGTAATCTCACGTCGGATATTTAATGTGTTGGCCACGTCAGTGGCATTGAGGAACAATTCCCCTTTATTATTTTGAATCATTTTTTTAAGACCTATATCAATGGAAAACCTGGATAATATCTTACCCTGGGGTATCAGGTCGGGTGCGAGGTAAACAGCGGAGATCTGTGCTTCAAATTGATTAGGAAATTTTAACAATGTGTTCAGCTTTATATTCCCGGAATAAATTTCTTCTCTTTCAGCCGTAAAAACATTTTCTACCGGATATTTATTGATAACTGTAAACGCGTCAATAATGTTTTTATAACCATTTAGATTCAGGTTAAATGTAGCCCAATCAGTCGCTTTCTGCGAAAAGATCAGTTCGATACCGGTACTATAACTCTTGCCGGCATTCTGAAAGATATTATATATCAAAGTGCTTCCCGGCACAATGCTGCCGATCCTGGCTATAGTAGCATCCATGCGTTTGTGATAGATGGACGATGCCAGGTATCCTGCACTCCAGCTGGTCTTATGTCCTAATTCAAATGTATTTGTAAATTGTGGCCTGAGAGCCGGATTACCGACTTTAATTATTTCTGCATCATCATATTTGGGAAAAATTCTGATGTCTACTTCATTAGGACGGTCAACTCTTCTATTGTAAAAAAATGAAATGCGATTCCTGTCATTTATCTTCCAGGCTGCACGCAGATTGGGAAAAGGTTGTGTATAGTCATATCCATCGCTTTTATAAGTGACATGATCGGGGTTGACATCGTACTCAAGTCGAACATATTCCAATCTTAGTCCTGCCTCGACTTCAAAATTATTATTTTCAAACACGTAATTACCATATATCGCCGGGATAGTTTCACCATAATTAGCCCAACCACCTGCACTGGTATCGAGTGGAGAATTTAAGCCAGGCTTGAATTGCATATTAACAGGTATATATCTCCGCCTGAATTTAAAGCCGGCTTCAAAGCGTCCATATTTCAGTGGTTGAATATAATCGATATTAACATCTGCTACATGTTCATCAGAGATTAATTTAAAAGAATCAAGCCCTGTATAAGAAGGCAAAATATTTGTGAAAAAATACTTTTCGTCCTCGCGATGAAAAGTATAATTAAACCCGACATTTAATAATCTCCCGGGTTGAGCGAACTTGTGCTGCCACGCTATAGTTGCCGTGACAGTAGTTTTTAGCTCGTCTTCGAGAAATTGCCAAAGTCGTTTTCTTTCAGAAAGATCAGCATTAAAAAATGGTTCATCTCCCCTATCAAGTATTTTCTCGCTACTAAAAAGTCCGGACACTGTAAAAGCGTTATTATTGTTGATAAACAAATCCATTCCAGCCTTTCCTGTTATAATGTTGGTGGTGCGGTTGCGTTTGGTTTGTTGCTTCACCATTTCTCCATTATCATAAAAACGATCTACAAATTCATTTTTGTTTAAGGTCTTGGTATACAAATTATCGCCTTGTAGAAAAAGATTGACTTTATTTTTGCGGTAATTGAGTGAAATTGATGGATTGATTTTGGGTGTTGCGCGATACTGCGGTCTGATACCCGGCAGATTTTGTTCCTTAATCCAAAGTGCCCCCAGTCCTGTGGCCAGGCCTACTTTCCCGTTGAAGCCTTCCTTCTTTTCTTTTTTGTAGATGATGTTGATAATGCCGGCGTTACCGTTTGCATCGTATTTGGAAGAGGGATTGTTTATGATCTCTATTTTTTCAATCGCCGATGCCGGAATATTGTCAAGACCGCCCTGCCCGCCGAAACCTGTAAGAGCCGTTTGTTTACCATCTACCAGGATCATCACTTTGTCGCTGCCGCGCAACTGCACTTTCCCATCCTGGCTCGTTGTTACTCCCGGTAAATTTTTCATTGATTCCAACACTGACCCGCCTGCCTGGCTGATATTGTCGGCTACCGTGAAAGTCTTTTTATCCATTTTTGCCGATACGTCATCCTGGCTGGCAAGTACTGAAATGGAATCCAGTAACTTTTCATCCGGGATCAGGATTACAGTACCGAAGTCAAGAAAGTCATTCAACTGACCAACGAGTACATTTATATTCTTTGACCGGAATCCAACATAAGAAATTAACAAACGATAGCTACCTGGATTAATTCCCGGGATTGTAAACCGTCCATCTTCCCGGGATATTGTACCTGAAACAGTAGAATCACTTTTTTCCGATTTTAGTAAAATGTTTACATATGGCATCGCAGATTTAGACTGACTGTTCTGAACAAGGCCTGAAAGTGTTACTTTCCCAGATTGTGCAAAACCAGCCATGGTAACGCTTTGGACCAGTATAAATAACAAAAAAAGTTTTTTCATCAAACGGATTTGGTGCATAATTAATTGAAGATTTGGAAGAAAATCTGAATAACTATTGGCAATGATCTTACTAACTATTAATCGGCCACCTGTCCGCTTGATGTTTTTGACTGCAAGTTTGTTATGAATGCAATTGATTAATTGCCGAAACGAACTGAAAAAATATGAGACTGATCAACAAATCTATATGTTATAACCCACCCATAACGCATGCAAATTTGTTTAACTATTGACAAACCCAATCCAGTGCCCGGTGATTCGGAGGATCCCGTGGCAAATCTCTTAAATAATTTATCAGGGTTCAGGCCAATGGCACCCCGGTTGGTGATTGTGAGCAAGTTATCGTTCAATGCTATCCTGAGAGGCTGGTTCACAGGGCTATATCGTATAGCATTTGTGATTAAATTATTAAGCAGTATTTCAATCAGGATTTTATTACCTTCTATACAAACACCAGGAGAAATATCCTGTATCAAATCGATCTGTTTGTCGTCTCTGAAATTGATAAATAACGGCACAGTTTTCATCAGCAAACGCGAAAGATCGACATTTTCCTTGTCCATATACTGACTGCCTTCAATTTTAGTAAGAAGCAAAAGGTTTTTATTAATGCGTGAAACCCTGGCCAGCGCTTTCAGGGCATCTTCAATAATGTCATACTGCTTGTCATTCAATGTGGTACTCTGCAACAATAATTCAAGCTTTGATTGAATAATGGCAAGAGGCGTTTGTAATTCATGAGAAGCGTTTTCTGCAAATTCCTTTTGTTGGCTGAATACGTCTATATTTCCGGTTATCAATCTGTCCAGACTTTGATTTAATTCCGAAAACTCCAAAATATCCGGATTGTCAAATTGGATGGGATTTTGTTGATCCAGGCGGAAATTTTTTATCTTTTCAAGGCTCAAATAAAATGGCTGCCACAGCCGCCTGGAAATGCGTCTGTTTAAAAGTATAAAACCTCCAAGCATTACGATAAAAAAGACAACTGTAAGAAGAGTGACCGCTCCGATAATTATAAAAGTATCTTCTCTGCCTGCAGCATCGGTAAGAACGATATTGTGCTCATCCAGTTCGTATTGCCATAGCCTGGAAATAATTATATAATACGCCGGAACACTGATCAGTAGAACTATGCTGGCATAGGTCATGAATTGCTTAAGGGAACGATTCAATAACTTTTTCATATTTGCCATTTATATCCGGTTCCATAAAGCGTTTTAAGATATGGAGCGCATCCTGCCTCATTTAGCTTCTTTTTTAAATTCTTTATATGCGCATAAACAAAATCGTAATTATCAAACATATCTGCTATGTCTCCCGATATATGTTCTGCCAAAGCTGTTTTGGAGATGACTTTATTTTTATTGCTTACAAAATAAATCAGCAGATCAAACTCCTTTTTTGTCAACATAATGTCGTGATCATTTACCATAACCTTTTTGCCAGGCAAATCAATTTTCAATTCATTTTGCTCTATCATGTTTGAATTCCCAAACTGTTTACGGCGAATAACAGAATAAATGCGGGCAGCAAGTTCAGAAAGATGAAATGGTTTTGCGAGATAGTCGTCTGCACCCATCTGCAACCCTTTTATCTTATCTTCCAGTGAGTTCTTCGCAGAAATAATAATTACACCATCGAGTTTTTTTTGAGCCTTAATCTCCTCCAGAATTTTGATCCCATCTCCGCCTGGTAACATCAAATCCAGCAAGACGCAATCATATTCATATAAGTCGATTTTTTCGATCGCTTCTTTAAATGTTGAGGCAAATTCACAGAGGTAATTCTCATCCGACAAATAGATTCCAATTGATTTGGCGAGATCCGCTTCATCCTCTATAATCAGAATTTTCATAACTTAAAGTTCAGGTTTTGCCAATGAAATTTGAACAGAGACCGTTCCATATCTTTTCCACAACCGCCGAATATCAGGCTAAGAAAAATTAACCGCGTCTATTGCCAGGCATATATCAACAACAGAATTTACGCACAATATAAGATTTTAAAAGGCGAATGTGAGGCCAGAAAACCCAATTCGCAAATCTTCAGAATTTCTTCAGAATTTTGCCTTGAGGGTTCGTAGCCAGATGTAGATAAACTTGCAGGAAGAGAGGTTGTGTGTGTAAACTCTGACTAGGCATTATTATCTATTCCATAACATTTGCCATGATGAAGAATTAATATAATTGTCCGCGTAGCAATTATTATAGGCAGATAGCTATTTCGCAGAAGTAGTTTTATGTTCAATATTTGGAAGAAATCCTGTGATAATTCCAATCAGGGGTAAAAAAGCACATATTTTAAACACGTATTCGATGCTTGTCCGGTCTGCCAGCCATCCTAATACGGCGGAGCCAATACCGCCCATTCCAAAAGCAAAACCAAAAAACAATCCGGCAATCAGCCCGACTTTTCCCGGCACCAGGTCCGTTGCATAAACGAGGATTGCGGAAAATGCGGAAGCGAGTATGATGCCTATAATAATCGCCAATACGATTGTCCATACTAAACCGACATATGGCAACAGAAGTGTAAATGGTGCTACGCCCAGGATAGAAATCCAGATTATATATTTTCGGCCAAAGCGATCTCCCAGCGGACCACCGAGAACTGTTCCGGAAGCTACCGCGGCTAAAAAAGCAAACAGGAATAACTGAGAGTGCTGTACTGAAACATGAAATTTATTAATCAGATAAAAAGTAAAGTAACTGCTCATGCTAGCCATGTAAAAATATTTTGAAAAGATCAGCACCAGTAAAATAGATAGTGATGTAATTACTTTCTTTCTTGATACCGGTGATTTTATTTCATCCGAAGCAGTGGCTTGCTTTGTTTTTTTCAAATACAGATGATCCCGATACCACTTTCCAACCTGTGTCAGGATGACCATGCCAAGAATTGCAGCAAGCGCAAACCAGATAATACTGGTTTGTCCGTGTGGAACAACTATCAGGGCGGCAAGAAGAGGGCCCAATGCACTTCCTGCATTTCCACCCAGTTGAAAAATGGATTGTGCCAGCCCCTTTCTTCCACCTGATGCAAGATGTGCAACCCGGGAAGACTCAGGATGAAATATTGATGAGCCCATTCCGATAAAAGAAACTGCCAGCAGGATACTTAAAAAACCGGATGCGAGTGACAATAATATAAGGCCGGTAAAAGTAAATCCCATTCCAATAGCAAGCGAAAAAGGAAGCGGTTTTTTGTCAGTATAAAAACCAATGAATGGCTGAAGCAGTGATGCCGTAAGTTGAAAAGTAAAAGTGATCATTCCGATCTGCGTAAACGACAAATTAAAGTTTCCTTTAAAAAGCGGATACACAGCCGGAATCACAGACTGCATCATGTCATTAAGAAGATGCGTAAAGCTTATAGTAAACAGTATTGAAAATATGGTCTTTTGTGCAGCTGTTTTTGTCTGAAGGGCTATTGTTTGTTGTGTCATTATTTTTATATCTGTTGAATGTTTATATCATGATCTGGCAAAACCGGATCTTTTCACATCCGAAATTACATCATAGGCACAAAAAAAAATTGTCATTTATTTCAAAGTCCGCAAGTTTCGGGTTTATATCCAAGAACAGTCAATTTAGTTTTGATGAAAATATTATAATTATGGAAATTATCACAAAATCAAAAGAAGAAGTAAACAAGGAAATCGTTGGACGGTGGTTCACCAGTTTTTGGGGCCAGGTCTGCGACTTGTCGGTTGTTGATGAAATTGCAGCGCCTGATATGCTGTTGCAGTATTCATTACATGAACCACGAAAAGGTCATGAAGACATCAAATCATTTATGTCGGATTTTCGAGCAGCTTTTCCTGATCTTAAATTCTGGGGAGCAGCAGATCTTATTGCTGAAGGCGATTATGTAGTTGGTCGTTGGGAAGGTGGCGGAACACATACCGGGCCGGCATTCAGTGATTTTTTAGCCGGATCTCTACCGAAAGCTACCGGCAAAAAAATGCATTTCACGGGAACAACAGTATTAAAGTTAAAGGACGGTAAGATTGTTGAGGAGATTGGACTCGATGATGGCGTTACTGCATTGCAGCAACTTGGATTGATGAAAACAGTATAATTTTTATGTAGCGCGGACGTCCTCGTCCGCACTACATATTATTTTTACTTCGCTTACCCGCACGGTAGCGCTTTTTTACTTTTTTAAAATTGAACGATAATACGAGTCAAAAAGTAGCTATAATGACCGGGATATCAGTCAAAAATTAATTCTCTAAAAACACCACCTTTTTGACAGCAACATTCGTGCATTGAAAGGCCTCTTCGCATAAAACATATGCAGTAATCGAAATTAAAACTTACTCATCTTTTAAATACCTGGTTGGATTGGCTGTGCAGGCTTTAAATATATGCCACGAAACACTCACCAGAGTGATAATTATCAAGGTAAAGAAAGTTAAAATAAGCGGAAAAAAGGAAACCGTCGATTCGGGGGAAATCTGGTTGAATAAAGTATTGGTTATCCAATACGATACAGGAAAACCAAACAAGGTGCCAAATCCAATTGCAAATAAAAATTCCTTGTTGATTAGAAAACTGATACTTCCTATACCTGCTCCAAGTACTTTGCGAACGCTTATCTCTTTCATTTTTTTTCCTAAAATCAGCAGTGCCAGTCCGAAAATGCCAGTTATTGAGATGAGGCCCATAATTAAAGAGGTGGCGCCTAATATCTGGGAAATTTGAATGAATCCATTGAAATAGCCGTCAAATACAGCCTCCTGATAATAATATTCAAAAGGCTGGTTTGGATTGATTTTTTTCCAGGCGTTTTCTACTTCTGAATGTGCACTTGAAAGTAAGCTTGCAGATGTTTTGATATATGCAAATTTTACTTCTTCAGGCTTACAGCCAAAGATAATTATCGGCGCCACAAGTGATTCAAAATTTTCGTAATGAAAGTCATTTATCTCACCTATTATCGAATATTTGTGATTCTCATATTCGATTATTTTTCCAATACCTGAAGACCAATTCATTCTTTGCAAAAATGCCTGATTTACTAATACGGAGGCGGTCTGATCTGTACCGAAATCTTCGCTCAGATCTCTGCCTTTCATGATCGTGATTCCTAATTGACCTGCAAACCCGGGTAAAACATTCAGACTTTTAATAGTTAGTTCGTTGCCTTCTGCCTTAATATTAAGTTGTTTCGAATAATTACCAAGGGATTGAACCGACCCGGAAACCGATTTTACTCTGTTGTTGTTTTTTAGTCCGGCCCTTAATAGATTAAAATTTGCAGTTTGATCTAATTTTACTACAACGTTATTTAAGGGATCATATCCCCAGGACCGTGCTTTTGAATGTTTTGTTTCCTGGATAAATGCAAGAGATGTTGAAATTGTTAAAAAAGTAAGGAAAAACTGAAAACCCAAAAGGGCTTTTCTAAAGCGATTATTGCTACCCATCCTGTTGTTCCCTTTCATGATATTTATGGGATTAAAGGCTGAGATATAAAATGAAGGATAGGTAGCTCCACTTAATGCGGATACAATAATCAATACTGATAGTGCCACCCAGATACGATAATTGGCAAAAAGATTTTGTCCTAATCCGATATTTGTAAACTGGCTAAACCATGGCAGAAAAAGAAATTTAGCGACAAACAAACCAATAAGCACAGCAATTGTACACAGAATCAGATTTTCTAAAATAAATTGAAAAATGATTTGTTTCCGGGTACTTCCCATCACTTTTCTAATTCCTATTTCTTTTAACCGGCCAGAGGCAGCTGCTATAGCAATATTCATATAATTGAAATAAACCAATAATAAAATTGAGATTGCTATAACAATTATCATAATGAGACCAACTGGGCGCGTTGCATTGAATTTCTGATTATTTACCAGATATGCATGAAATTTCATCCCTTTCAGGGGCTGGAAATTAAATGAGGAAATTTTATTATCCTGATTGGCGTCATTATATAATTTCAAATATTTTTTATACTGACTTTCAACGGTAGACAAAGCAGCCTGGTTATCTGCTTCAACAAACGTAATATCCGAACTTTGACTCCAATCACCGGTTTTATCCAGTCCCAAAGAAGACATTTTCCGAAACGGAATAAGTGCTGAAAAATAAAATGATGTTTCAGTTGGTCGTTTATCTAATACGCCTTTAATGGTAACATTTTCGATTACTTCATGCCCATTATTGCTAAATCGTATGTTCAAGTTTTTCCCAACAGAATTTTCATGACCAAAAAACTTTTCTGATAATTCATGGGTAAGCACGATTCCATCCTGATCGATAAAATGTTGTTTACTTCCCCATTTTATTGGAAAATCAAACATTTCGTAAAATGAATCATCTACGAAGCTTACATCTTCTTTAAAAACATTATCACCTTGTTTAATGATAATTCCTTCAAATTTAACCCGTGCTATATTTTCTATTTGCGGAAAATCATTTTTTAACATAGGTCCCATTGGTGATGGCGTATTACCCCAGTATTGCTGCTTTCCGTTTTCTTCAGAAACCTTTTCAACAACAAAAATGTTATTGATTTTAGGATGAAAGTTATCCATGTGCAATGACCAATCTAAGAATTCAAATACAACTAAACAGCAACCTACCGCCAAACCAAGGCCAAGAATATTTATTGATGATGACAATTTGTTTTTTACAAGATTTCTAAATCCCGTTTTGAAATAATTTTTGATCATATGAATTATTTCCCCTTTGACTACAGAAATAGCACTTAGGTTACAGTCTTTCTCCTGATTTTATGATTTTCTCAGATATTTACATGAAAAAGCCAGTGCTAATAGTGATGAAAGAGTTATAAACTCTAAGAAATTACCATTTGGTAATACCCTGGCAATTTTTTAAAAACTCAGCGAGATCATGATTGTTTTATCGGCTGTAATAATTTTTAAGATAATTTTCATCCCCGCAATCAATAGAATTGTAGCTATTTCAATTCTTCCTGTAAGGTATTCCGTCGTACAGCGATCGTACCTGGAAGTGATTATCGTCGCACGTGAGAAGAGCGAAACCAAAATGTGGCTCACTGGGCTATCCTTTATTTTGTAATTGGCATATTTAGCATGAATGTCAATGTTCTAATTTTGTAGAAAGGAATAACTAAATCCTGTAAATGTTTAAGAAATGAAAACACGAATTAAAATTGACGAAATAGAGCCAACGGGATACAAAGCCGTTCTTGGACTGGAAAAATTTATTGAAAGTACGCCGTTAACAAGGACGCATAAAGACCTGATTAAAATCAGATCTTCGCAAATAAACGGATGTGCCTTTTGTATTGACATGCACACCAAAGAGGCCCGTAAAGCCGGTGAAACAGAACAGCGCATTTATAGCCTCAATGCCTGGCGCAATACATCTTTTTTTTCAGAAGAAGAACGGGCAATATTGGCCCTGACCGAGGAAGTGACTTTGATCAGCAATCATGTAACAGATGAAACATATGAACAAGCTGTCAAAGTGCTTGAGAAGACCTACCTGGCACAAGTGATCCTGGCAATTATTACGATTAATGTATGGAACAGAATCGGCATTGCAACCAGCCTGATACCAGTCTGAAGTTGATGCAGGTAAATAATAAGCAAGCCTTCGAATAAGGGCTTGCTTATTATTTACCTGCATCACTGAATGGTCACACTTATTCCGATCATGACCTTTGATTTATTCGTTTCAAAGTCGTAAGCGGGCATTGACCAAATAGTTGATGAAAGCCTGGGCACAGTGAATCGGAAATTGGGACCCGTACCGTGGAATCTCCAGGCGGTAACACCGAGAGTAAACTGGTCAGAGTATTTATGGAATAAGTTAGCCTTATACAGATAATTTTTCTTCCCGCTACCCAATTCTCCTAAAATAAGAAATGATGTTTTCCCTTTTGATGTCCAAATGCTGGCACCAAACCGGGGGCTTTTTGTTCCATGTTCGATACCAGCACTTGCTCCAAAACTAACAGAGTTTGACGGAGAATATTTGGCACCAATAAGCGCCTCACTCCAGTTTTGTTCAATGAGCCCAAAGAAAGTTAAAGAGATTTTGTTTGTAATTTTTTTCGACCCGGCAAAATTGAAATTTGGTTCAACTGAACCACCAGGAGTATATCTGCCGTACACCTCCAGCTGTGCTTGTGCAAAAAATGACGTCGTGATGAGCAGAAATACAAGTATCGTTTTCGGCTTATGTGAAGGAAGGAGGCTATATATAACCGCCCTTTGAATATCCCTCAATGGTTGCTTTTTGGGCATTCGTTTGTCCATAGATATTTAATATCATCTGTGAAGAGATACTGAACCCGGTATTTTATCTAACCCTGCTTGTTTTTTAACCTTGCTTGTAAAAAAATTATCAATGCTCCATTCATAAACCGGAATCGTTGCGAGTAACAAGCTGGCAGTGCAAACCGGAAATACAGCAAAATTGATAGGTGCCTTTATCCCTAGAAATATGGACATTGCCAATGCAAAAGTGAATGTCAGTATGGAGCTTCCGAAAGCGGCCTGCCTGGTTTTAAATCCAGTAATGAGCAGAATCCCGATAATGGTTTCGGATAATGTGGCGATACCGCCCATTATGTTAACTACGGGTTTATCCAGGAAAGGCATTAATGTTCCTGTATAATTAATGAAGTTGTCCCAGTTACCCCATTCAATATTTTTATTGGCAGGTCCCATCGATCCGAGAAAACCGAGCCTGTCCGATACTGTTACGAGGAAGCCTGTACCTAATGCAATGCGTAAAAGAAGTTGTGGGATTTTAAATGAATTTGCCATAACGCTGTATTTATTGTTAATAATTTATAATGTAAAACTAGTAACTTGCTGGGCCATATATTTGGTCCAGTTATAAGAAAACTACCAGCCCAGATGCTACCATATAAATCATTAATTCAGCTTGACAGAACTGCTTCTGTAACACTCTATATTCAGGTATGTAATAGCTTTATATCATTGATCACGAATGGCACCTTGCGCCCATCGGATATATTGCCAAGTTCACGCATACTTGCAGAATTGATTGGTATAAACAGAAACACGATAAAACTGGCATATGAAGAATTAATTAGTCAGGGTTGGGCTGAATCAATTGAGCGCAAGGGAGTGTTTGTACTACCCAAACTTCCTGTGATTTCCAGAAACAGACTACCCCAGGTCAAAAAGAACACTGATACTCAGGAGGCATTTTTATGGACCAATAATTTTGAAACCGCGTTGCCCAGCGACAATTTCCAGAAAAAGATGCTTGCTATTGATGATGGATTTCCCGATGTGCGCCTGGCACCTGTTGATAATCTTATGCGTGAATATCGCAGTCTATCCAGGAAATTTTACGGGAAAAACTTTTTGAAATATGGAAATTCAAAGGGATCAGAACATCTTCGCAAGGCCATTAGCAATTATCTTTCCCACACCAGGGGATTAGTTGCTTCTGCTGAAAATATTCTCATTACAAAAGGCAGCCAGATGGGAATCTATTTAGCTGCGCAACTCCTTCTTGATCCTTCTGATAATATAGCCGTTGGAATTTCAAACTACTGCTACGCAGATGATACTTTTATCCATGCCGGTGCGAACTTTCTGCGGATCCCGGTTGATGAAAAGGGAATGAATGTTGATTATCTCGAAAAGATTTTAAAGCGTAAAAAAATAAAAGCGGTATACATCATACCGCATCATCACTTTCCAACAACGGTAACCATGAGTATGGAACGGAGGTTAAAGCTTTTGGATCTCGCCAAAGAATTCCGTTTTGCTATTATCGAAGACGATTATGATTTCGATTTTCATTATGATAATAAACCTTACTTACCGTTGGCAAGTATTGACCACAATCACAATGTAATTTATATTGGTTCGATTTCAAAAACTTTTGCCCCTGCACTGCGAATTGGCTTTATGGTTGGGCCTACAGCATTTATTGAAGCGGCTTCTTCCTTAAGACAGTTGATAGACAGACAGGGGGACACACTGTTGGAAGACGCTTTTGCCGCGATGTTCGAAAACGGGGAAATCGACAGGCATTTTCGGAAGTCATTAAAAATTTACAAGCATCGCAGGAATTTGTTTTGTGAGATACTCAGATCTGACTTCAGTAATGTTATAGAATTCAAAGTGCCGGAAGGAGGACTTGCAGTTTGGTCTGATTTTGATGATAAGATCGATTTACTCAAAATGTCTGAAAACGCTTTAAAAAAAGGACTTCATATTGGCAATGGAGATTTCTATAAAAACGAATCCTTCTCTACAAATGCGCTTAGGATGGGTTTCGCCTCACTGGAAGAAACTGAAATGGTGAAAGCCCTTGACATCCTGAAAAAGTTGGTGTTTTAATTCACTGGACCATCTCTTATTTCGCAACTGGCATATGTCTCCCCTATTTTGCTACGCTAGATTTGTAGCAAAACGACTATGAATAATATATATCAGGTTAAAACCATCAGGACAACTATTGAAATTGAACAATGTTGGAATGTTGCATTTTTGTTAAGGCCACATCTGAATAAAGACAAGTGGGGCTCTATGATTTCGGAGATGATGCAAAATGAAAAGTACTGCATCGCTGGAATTATGGACAACGACAAATTTGTTGCATTTGCAGGATACCGCATCATGACTTCGTTGCACAGCGGAAATATAATTTATATTGATGATTTGTGTACGCTCGAATCTTATAGAGGAAAAGGCTTAGGGTCCCAACTACTAAGTCATGTGAAGGCCATCGCCGTATCAGCTGATATGGATGCCGTGGTGCTTGATACAGATTTCAATAATAATACTGCGCAAAAATTGTATCTGAAGAATGAATTCCGACTTGCAGCGCTTCATCTCACATGTTATGTAAAAAAGTAGAATTGGTATCTGGAATTGAAAAGACTTTCAGCGCATTCACTGATATTGTAAACTGAACTGTCGGGTTTAGAAATATTTTTTTAATCTTAAATTGCAGTTCTATAGAATAACAAGAATAAATATTCGATTACGAATAAATCAAACAAAAGACATTGCCGCAATAGACTGACACTTATTTCTTGATCAACAAATGATACAGATATGGCCAGACAAATTTTAAATAAATCAATTAAAGTTGGCGGAATTGACATTTTTTATCGGGAAGCCGGAGACAGGAAGAATCCTTCGTTGTTACTTTTACATGGATTTCCAACCTCTTCGGTTATGTTTAAAAATCTGATGATCGCCCTATCCGATAGGTTTTATCTTGTTGCCCCTGATTATCCCGATTTGGATTTAGTGCTTTTCCAGGCAGAGATCGATTTGAATATACGTTCGGGAATATATCGGCAAATATTGATAAATTTACTGATGCGATAGACCTAAAGTTCTTTTCTATCTATCTCCATGACTATGGTTCCCCTATTGGCCTGCGATTATGCGTAAACCATCCTGAAAAGATAGAGAAGATAATTGTCCAAAACGGTAATGCATATGATGAAGGTATTGGTCCACAATGGGATGAATACATAGACTATTGGGAAAATCCCGCTCCCGAAAAGAAAGCAAAGCTTACTGGTTTTTAAGTGAAGAAGGCGTCAAAACGCAATACACCGCTGGATTACCCAGAGAATTACTACCTAAAGTCAGCCCGGAATTGTGGATTCTTGATTGGGAACTTATGAAGAGGCCGGGTAATATTGATATGCAATTTGAGTTGAATTGTGATTATAAAAATAACCTCAAAATGTTCCCCGTCTTTCAGAACTATTTCCGTACCCACCAACCTCCAGCCCTGGTTATCTGGGGCAAGTATGATGTGTTTTTCGAAGTAGAAGAAGCCTATTGTTATAAGAGAGACTTATCTAATGTCCAAACACATGTTATTGATGGCGGACATTGGGCGCTGGAGACAAATTTTGATGAGGCATTAAATCTTATTGATAATTTCTTAAAATAAGTGTAGCAAAAACAGACAGCAATCCGTCTAACTGAGCTTTGATGCCGAAAATAATTTTGTCGATGGTTCATTATATTTCGGTTATCAATTCATTTTTGTCTTCACATTAGTTTGGAAATGACGAATCTTGCATCCGATAGATCTCCCGCTAATAAACTATGTCAAAATAAGTGTCTTTTATGTTCTTTATCAAAACGCCAGGCATGCATGCTGCCATTATGAGAAGCAAGTCGTATTTTTTTCTGGCAGCGATCGGTCTTTGCCTCGTGTTTCAGCAAGATCTACAATCGCAAACAAAAAATCTGATCATCGTTTTCGATGGTCTACGTCCGGATTATATCAAACCGGAAATTATGCCCAACCTGTATCGCTTTAAACAAAACAACAGTTATGGTAATGCGGGCCACAGCATATTTCCTTCTGTTACACGTGTCAATTCTCCTGGGTACGCTACGGGATCTTATCCCTGGAAGACAGGTATCCTGGGTAATAGCATCCATTTGTCAATGGTCGATTCAGTGCGGGTTTTCAACACAGGAAATGCCTCCGATCTATTGACGATTGACAGTGCAACGGATGGCCATTTGCTCACTACCCGATCACTCGGCGAGATTCTTCGTGACCACGGGCAAAAAATGTTTGTATTCAGTTCGGGGTCTACCGGACAAGCGCTTTTGCAAAATCATACTGTGAACGGTGGGGTGATAAATCCCGGGC
>Ga0193752_1000775_pt1 | contig 28981 bp, 25 predicted proteins | sample H1c1metaG_FD_144924 | JGI IMG/M metagenome (GOLD analysis project Ga0193752, IMG submission 144924) | Soil microbial communities from a riparian zone of the East river system, Colorado, United States - H1c1 | ecosystem: Environmental > Terrestrial > Soil > Riparian zone | place: USA: East River...
GAACAGGCGATGCCCTCGTCTACGGGATCGGTCCAAGGCGGGGCATTGCCGACTGACCTCATGCCCACCACTACGGCACCAGTCCAGAGCGATGTTTGCCCGGCTGAACCCGTGCGAGCGCAAGCGGCGGCGTCCGGCGGCCCGTCACTGCCACGCGCGCCCGACCCAAGCTCAATCGTTCCGCTGCGCGAAGGCCGTTACAAGGTGCAGTTCACGGCGAGTCAGAGTTTGGTCTCCATGTTCAGCGAGGCTCAAGACTTGTTCCGCAATCAACTGCCGACCGGTGACCTACCCAGCATCCTCGAACGTGCGCTCGCGCTTTTGATCGTGGAGCGAAAGAAGCAGCTCTTCGCGCAGACCAGCAAGCCTCGGGTGCCGCGGCTTTTCGAGTCTGACGCCGCGGCTCCGCGAAGAAGCGCGGCCTCGGCGGACAAAGCTGGCTGCGCCACGCCCGCGGCCCACGCCGAACTCCAAACTTCAAAACCGATTGCCCAGCACATCGCGCACGCACTATCTGAGGCGACCGCGGACAAAGCTCCAACCACACCCGCGGTTCGCGCTGAAGCCCGACGGGCAAAATCGAATACCCGGCACATCGCGCACGCACTATCTGAGGCGCCCGCGGACGAAGCTCGCCCCACCACTCCCGCGGTTTGCGCTGAAGCCCGACGGGCAAAATCGAATACCCAGCACATCGCGCACGCACTATCTGAGGCGCTCGCGGACGAAGCTCGCCCCACCACACGCGAGGTGCGCGACGAACGTCAGCCGTCAAAACCGAATACCCGGCGTCAAACTTCGAAACCGAATGGCCGGCACATCGCGCACGCGTTGCGTCGCCAAGTCTATGCTCGCGATGCCGGACGTTGTCGCTTCGTGACTCCCGATGGAACGCGATGTCGTGCACGCGGCAATCTCGAGTTTCATCACATCGTTCCGTTTGCGCGCGGTGGAGAAGCGACGCTCGAGAACATCTGCCTCATGTGTCGCGCGCTCAATGCGTTGATCGCGGAGCGCGACTACGGTCGCGAGTTCGTGAAGCGACGCATTGCGGATCGAGGTGCCGCGGCGCCACGCGTGCGAGCGCAAGCGAGAGGCGGGTCTCGCGACAGCGCGGATCGGTGCGAGAAAACCAAGCGCTTTCCTTCGGGCACACCGGTAAGCACGAGTACGATCGAACTGGGTCCAGAACCAGGGGGATCCGAACGGATCTGCTCGCACGACAATGTCGCTCGGTTGATTCGGCGCGTCGTTCTTGAACAAGTGTTCGATTGAATGCGAGAGGCGGGTCTCGCGAACAGCGCGGAGCGGTGCGAGAAAAACAAAGGCCTTTGCCCCGGGAACACCGGTAAGCACTCGTACGATTGGACTGGGTCTAGAACCAGGATGATGCATCCCCGTCGGCCGCCTCTCCCGCGCGATATCTGCAGCCAACAGCCTCGATCGCGCCGCTGAAACACCAGCCCAAGAGAGGCGGGAAGCGCCGCGGCTCTACGCGCCGGCCACCGAACCACGTGCTGCCGGAGAGCGCGCTACACGCCCATCCACCCTTGACGAACGCGCCCAACCACGTGCTGCCGGAGAGCGCGCTCCACACCCATCCGCCCTTGACGAACGCGCCACCTCACAGTCCCTTTAGCCAGCTTCTCTCGGCTCGCAGCTGAGGGCGGCGCATGGATCGAGCCGCCGCAACTCCTCGCTACACGACACCCCACGATGTCGAACGGCGTCGCCCGAAACCCGCTACGCGTCTACCTGTCCGATCTCGATCGGCAGGCTTTCGCATTGCTGGCATCGAGCGACGCGAGGACCCAATCACCGGATCACTCCGACTCGGGATGTTTCGTCTGCGCGGACTCGTGCACGACGACCGACTTGATGTTCACAAACTCGCGAATGCCGACCGTTCCAAGCTCGCGCCCAAAACCGGACCGTTTCACGCCGCCAAACGGCAAGCGCGGATCCGACGCAACCATGGCATTCACGAAGGTGAGTCCCGCTTCGACCTCGTTCACGAAGCGCTCGCGCTCCACGTCATCGTGAGTCCAAACACTGCTCCCAAGCCCAAACGCACTGCTGTTCGCAAGGGCAATGGCCTCGTCAATGTTTTTCACCTTGAACAACAACGCAACCGGTCCAAAGACCTCGTCGCGATACGCCGGCGCCGACTCCGGAATGTCCGTGAGCGCCGTCGGCTCATAGAAGTAGCCAGGGCCATCGATCTTCTTTCCACCGACGAGGAGCTTCGCGCCAGCCTTGATCGAACGGTCGACCTGCTCCGCGACACCGTTGCGACCAGACTCGGTGGCGAGCGGACCCACATCGGTGTCGTCCTTCATCGGATCGCCGACCTTGAGCTCTCTCAGACGCGCGACCATGCGCTTCTCGAACTCGGGATAGACCTTCTCGTGGATGATGAAGCGCTTGGCCGCAATGCACGACTGGCCGTTGTTGATGTTGCGCGCAACGACCGCAGTCTTCGCCGCCTCTTCAATGTTCGCAGACGGCATCACGATGAACGGATCGCTGCCGCCGAGCTCCATGACCGCCTTCTTCAACTGCTTGCCAGCATGGCCCGCGACCGAAACACCCGCACCCTCACTACCTGTGAGCGTCACGGCTTTGATGCGCGGGTCGTCGATCACATGCGCAACACGCTTCGACTCGATGAGCACGGTCTGAAACGAACCTTCGATGAAGCCTGCTTTCAAGAACAACTCTTCCAGCGCGAGCGCCGAGCGCGGCACGTTCGAAGCGTGCTTCAACACGCCGACGTTGCCAGCCATCAACGCAGGCGCCGCAAAGCGGATCACCTGCCAGAACGGGAAGTTCCAAGGCATCACCGCGAGCACCGGGCCGATCGGCAAGTAGCGAATGTAACTCGCAGTCGCCTCGGTCTTGACCGGTTCGTCTCGCAGAAACGCCTCGGCGTTCTCCGCATAGTAGCGACACGCGACCGCACACTTCTCGGCTTCGGCGATCGCAGACTTGAACGTTTTTCCCATCTCCTCAGTCATCATCTGACCGTAGGCGCGCTTGTCTCGATCCAAAATCTCGGCCGCCTTACGCATCTTTTCAGCGCGTTCGGCAAAGCTCGTCTTGCGTTGAACTTGGAACGCAGACACGGCGCGGCTGAGCTTGATTTCAAGCTCGGCGTCCGTAGTGTCTTCGAACTTCTGAAGGGTCTTACCGGTTGCGGGATTGATGCTGGCAGTAGCCATGCGAGCTCTCCTCGGTTTTGAGCCCCGACACTGTAGAGCGTGGTTCGCCCAACGCCAGCGCGCCGGGCAACAACGCCAATCAGCCGCCGTTCTTCGTGGCCTTCAGGGACGGGGACTCTGCAGCGACCCGCTCGAGCTCACGCGTGAAGATTCTATTTTCGCTGTAGTCGATCGGCACGTCTAAAAGGTGAATACCACCCGCATCTAGCGCACTGCGCAGCGCCGGCAACAGCTCCCGCGCCTTCGTGATGCGCACGCCGGTCGCGCCGTAAGCTTCTGCATACTTCACGAAGTCGGGATTGTTGAACTTCAGGCCGTAGCTCTCGAGCCCCATCGCATCCTGTTTCCACTGGATCATGCCGTAGCCATCGTCGCGCAATATGACCACGACCAAGTTCAAACCGATGCGCACCGCGGTTTCGAGCTCCTGTGAGTTCATCAGGAACCCACCATCACCGCAGACCGCGACGACCTTACGCTTCGGAAAAAGCAGCGCGGCGCACATCGCTGACGGCAACCCCGCGCCCATGCTCGCGAGCGCGTTGTCGAGCAGCACCGTGTTGGGCTGATACGCCGGATAGTTTCGCGCGAACCAGATTTTGTACATGCCGTTGTCGAGCGCGATGATGCCGTCCTCCGGCACGCCCGCCCGCATGTCGCGCACGAGCCGCTGCGGCTTGATCGGAAACGCATCGGCGTCACTCTGCGCGGTCATCTCGTCCATCAGCGCGCGCTTCACGTCCAAGAAGCACTTCGACTCCCAGTGCTGCTGTTTGTGAATGGTCTCCCCGATCTGCCACACCGCGTTTGCGACATCGCCGATGATTTCGTATTGCGGGAAGTACACCGGGTCGACTTCGGCCGGCGAATAGTTGACGTGCAAGACCTCGGCGCCGTCGCGCGTCATGAAGAACGGCGGCTTTTCAACGACGTCGTGACCGACATTGATGATCAGATCGGCAGCATCGACCGCTTGATGCAAATAGTCGTGTTCAGATAACGCAGCCGTACCGAGAAACAACTCCTGACGCTCGTCCAACACGCCTTTGCCCATCTGCGTCGTGAAGAACGGAATGCCGGTCCGATCGACGAAGCGCTGCAGCATGTGACTCGTCATCGTGCGATTCGCACCAGCACCAATGAGTATCAGCGGCCGTCTCGCGCGCTCGATCACGGCGACACCACTCGCGACCGCTTTCGAATCGGCAGCAGGACGCCGAGTTTTCTCGATCGGGAACAAGAAGGGGTCGGGGCAGTCCTCGCGGGCGATGTCCTCGGGCAACTCGAGATGCACGGCGCCCGGCCGCTCCTGCTGCGCCACCCGAAACGCTTGACGCACGCGCGAAGGAATCGCGCTGCCGTTCACGATCTGCTGCGTGTACTTCGTGACCGGTCGCATCATCTCGACCACGTCGACGATTTGAAACAGTGCTTGTTTACTGGCCTTGATCGGCTTCTGACCCGTCAACATCAACATCGGCATCGCGCCGAGCTGAGCATACGCAGCGGGCGTCAGAAGATTCGTGGCACCTGGCCCGAGCGTCGATAGAGCAACCCCGGTACAGCCCGTGAGCCGCCCGTGTGTTGCGGCCATGAAACCTGCGCCCTGCTCATGCCGTGTGACAATCAAGCGAATGCTCGAGGCTCGCAGCGACTCGAGCACGTCGAGGTTTTCTTCCCCCGGCAATCCGAACACGTAACGGACACCTTCGTGCTCCAAGGCTTTGACGAGCAGGTCGGAAGCTTTCATGAGGTCCCTCGGTGCGTAAGAGGCTGCTTGCGTTTGAGGCTGCTATAGATAGCCCAAGGAGCTCACGCATGCCCTCGAAAATCACCGATTGGCCCGAACTCCCATATGCCGCGTGGCAAGGCACGTGCACTTCGCTGCACTTGTGGTCACAAATCGTCGGCAAGCTGCGGCTCGCGAAGACGCCATGGTTAAATCACTCGTGGCACGTGGCGTTGTACGTCACGCCGCGCGGGCTCGCGACGTCACCGATTACCGATGGCTCGCGCACCTTCGAGATCATTTTCGATTTCGATGCGCATCGGCTGCGGATCGAGACGAGCGATGGCGCTTCACGCGCGTTGCCGCTACAGCCGCAATCGGTTGCAGACTTTTACGCGAAGCTGCTCTCGACTCTGCGTGAACTCGGCATCGAAGCGCACATTCACGGAAAACCGAACGAGATTCCCGACGCCATCCCGTTCAAAGACGATCGAGCACCGCGTGAGTACGACCGCGAGTACGCAACCAGGTTCTGGCGAGTGCTGATGCAGGCCGATCGCGTGTTCAAGACGTTTCGTACCGGCTTCTTGGGCAAGGCCAGTCCCGTGCACTTCTTTTGGGGCAGCTTCGACATGGCTGTGACGCGATTTTCAGGTCGCACAGCGCCACCCCATCCCGGCGGCGTCCCAAATCTACCGGACCCGGTTACGCGCGAGGCGTACTCACACGAAGTCAGCAGCGCAGGTTTCTGGCCCGGCGGGGCGGGTAGCGATGCTGCGTTTTATTCGTACGCGTATCCGGAGCCGAAGGGTTTTCGCGACACGAAGGTGCGTCCGGCCGAGGCGTTCTTCGACCCGAAGATGGCTGAGTTCTTCCTGCCTTACGCGAGCCTGCGCGCCGCGAAAGATCCGGACGCGACGCTTCTCGAGTTCTTGCAGAGCACGTACGAGGCGGCTGCAAATGCGGCGAGCTGGGACCGCAAAGCGCTCGAGTGCTCGCTCGGCGTCCCCGGTGTTCCGCGCGCTGTGCCTGCGGGCTGACTCGACCCCCGGGCGCGCTCTCAGCGACACTCCCGCTTTCAGCTACACTCAGTCACATGGCGCGCAATACCGAGCCCCGCTCGAGTGAGATCACTCCTGAGGAGCTCTATCTGCGCCGCCGCGAGTTCATCAAGAACGCGGGGCTTACCGTCGCGACAGCCGGCGGCGTCGGGGCTGCACTCCTCGGACTGCTCGGTGACAGCACGCGTCCGCGAATCGACGAAGCGCCGCCGGCAGCGGCCGCCACGCCGCTCGCAGTTGAAAAACGTTCGGCCGAGACCGACCCGCGTGTCGATCCGCCGACTCCGTTCAAAGACATCACGACGTACAACAACTTCTACGAGCTCGGCCTCGACAAAGAAGACCCTGCTCAAAACGCCGGTACGCTCAAGCTTCGGCCGTGGTCGATCGCGGTGACGGGCGAGTGCAACAAACCACAAGTCATCGACCTCGACACGCTGCTGTCGTGGTTTCCGCTCGAGGAACGCATCTACCGCATGCGTTGTGTCGAAGCCTGGTCGATGGTGATCCCGTGGCTCGGCTTCCCGCTCGCGGACCTGGTGAAGAAGCTCGAGCCGACGTCGCGCGCGAAGTACCTCGCGTTCACGACGTTGCTCGATCCCGTGCAGCTGCCGGGCCAGCGGCGCTCGGTGCTCGACTGGCCGTACGTGGAAGGCCTGCGCATCGACGAAGCGACGCACCCCCTCGCGCTGCTGGCCGTAGGCTTGTACGGCAAGACGTTGCTCGGTCAAAACGGCGCGCCGATTCGCCTCGTCGTGCCGTGGAAGTACGGCTTCAAAGGCATCAAGTCGATCGTGAAGCTCGAGTTCACGGAGAAGCAGCCACCTGCGACGTGGAACTTGGCTGCGCCCTCGGAGTACGGCTTCTACGCCAACGTGAATCCCGAAGTCGATCACCCGCGCTGGAGTCAGCGGACGGAGCGCCGCATCGGAGAGCTCGAGCGTCGCATCACGCTGCCGTTCAACGGCTATGCCGATCAGGTCGCGAGCTTGTACACCGGCCTCGATCTGCGACGGAACTTCTGACGTGACCGCTGCCGCTCAAACTCGCGTTCGACCGTTCAAGCCTTACGGGTGGCTGAAGCCGGGCGTGTTCACCGGCTGTTTGATCCCGCTCGCATTGCTGATCTTCGAGGCCGCGAACAAGACGCTCGGCGCCGATCCGGTCGCAATCGCGCTGAACCGGTTGGGCCTCCTCGCACTGATCACGCTGCTCGCATCGCTTTCGGCGACCCCGCTGCGCCTGCTGTTCGGCTGGTCGTGGCCGCTGCGGCTGCGTCGCATGCTCGGGTTGTTCGCGTTCTTCTACGCGTCGCTACATTTCCTCGTCTACGCGGGGGTCGATCAGGGTTTCGCGTGGTCGGCGATCGTCACTGACATCGCGAAGCGCCCGTTCATCACGGTGGGTTTCGGCGCGCTCCTGATCCTGATCCCGCTCGCGGCGACCTCGCCGATGCGCATCCGGCGCCTGCTCGGCCCGCTGCGCTGGCAGCGCCTGCATCGGCTCGTGTACCTCGCGGGCATCCTCGCATCGGTACACTTCATTTGGCGCGTGAAGCGAGACTTGTCGCAGCCCTTGATGTACGCGGCGGTGAAGTGTCTGCTGCTGTTCGTACGGCTGAAGCCAAAAGTGCCGAAAGGCTGAGGGCTACTCGCCGGCGTTCTGCGTTATAAGCAGGCGGGTATGGGGAGTACTCGGACAGCGTGTGCGGGCAGAGTGGGGCGGCTTAGCGTCGCAGTGCTCGTGGTGTGTAGCCTGTGCGTCAGCGCGGCCTGCGGCGACGACTCGCAGGCCGAGAGCCTGACTGCAGCGGATGGCGGCGTCGAGGTCGTGCTCACCGGCACCGAACATCCGTTCGTCGCGCTCGACGACGGTGTGATCGAGGGTCGCTGGTTCGTCGGAGGTCTGCGCGCATTTCTCGGCGTTCCGTTCGCAAAGCCGCCGCTCGGCGAGCTGCGCTGGAAAGCGCCGGCAAAGAATCAGCCCTGGTCCGGCACCCGCGACGCCGGCAAGTTCGGTCCGCGATGCCCGCAGCCGCCTTCGTCCGATCCGCTGAATGTCGAATCCGAAGACTGCTTGTACTTGAACGTGTGGACCCCGACCGACGCGAAGAAGCTGCCGGTGATGGTCTGGATTCACGGCGGTGGAAACGTCAACGGCTCAGGTTCCGAGTGGGTCTACGATGGCCAGCAGCTCGCGAGTCGCGGCGTGGTGCTCGTGTCGATCAACTATCGGCTCGGTGTGTTCGGATTCTTCGGGCACGAAGGGCTGAGCGATGGCGGTGCGAGCGCGGGCAATGCGGGTAATGCGGGTAATCAAGGCTTGTGGGATCAGCAGCGAGCGCTCCGCTGGGTGCACGACAACATCGCAAAGCTCGGCGGCGATCCCGACAACGTCACGATCTTCGGCGAGTCGGCAGGCTCGGTCGACGTGTGCATGCATATGGCGTCACCGGCGAGCCGCGGCTTGTTTCACCGTGCGATCAGTCAGAGTGGAGGTTGCACGACGGTGCGCGGAACGCTCACGAGCGCGCAGCGGACGGCTGCAAGGTTTGCGACGCAGCTGGGTTGCGCCGACGCCGATCCACTCGCGTGTCTGCGACAGAAGTCGATCGTCGAGCTCGTCGACAGCGCGTCGGCGTTCAGCGGCTCGTTCAACGTGATCGTCGATGGCAGCTTCATGCCGGAGCAGCCGCGTGCACTCTTCGACCGCGGTGAGGTCGCGAAGGTGCCGTACATGCTCGGCAGTACGACGGACGAGGGCAGCTACTGGACACTCGATGCGACCGGCATCACGAACGACGAACAGTACCTGGAAGCGCTCAAGCAGCGATTTTCGGAGCCGGTGCAACCGATCGCCGATCTGTATCCGGTCAGTCAGTTTGCCGAGGCGAAAGATCCGTACAAAGCGGCGATTACGCGGATCTGGGGTGACGCGCGGCTCGTGTGTCCGACCGTCGACGTGGCGCGGCGCGCGCTCGCATTGGATCTGCCGGTCTACCTGTACAACTGGGACATCCCAGTCGACGACGTGATCGGCGTCGCGCACGCATCGGAGTTGGTGTTCGTGTTTGGAACGAACCAGTTCTTCACACCCGAAACACTGCCGGTCAGCGAGCAGATGCAAAGCTACTGGACGAACTTTTCCAAAACTGGCGACCCGAACGGCGCGGACCTATTGGAGTGGCCGAAGTCGCCCGCAAACGGAAACCTGCGCATCAACTTCAATCTGGAATCGACGATCATTCCGGACTTCAGAGCTCGCGAGTGCGACTTCTGGATCGAGCGTTCGAACGCCGCGTTTGCGATGCCGTAAGCGTTTCAGCGCCCCGGCCGAAAAAAGATCCACGCGATTGTCGAACGGGCATGCGGCTCGCCGTCCTAGGTGTGAACCCTTGGAAAGGACCACGCCGATGTGCCCTGCCTGCCTTGCAGCCGCAGCCATCCTGGCCGCGAAAGCGGCTTCCGCGAGCGGAATCGCCGTGTTCAGCCTCCTCAAGCTCCGTTCGAAGCTGAAGCCGAAAACCGCCCATTCCTCGCCTCAAACAATTGGAGACTGCCGATGAATCCGAAGATCGTCTCGCCGAACGAGTGGCTCGAAGCACGAGTGAAGTTGCTCGCGAAGGAAAAGGAAATGACGCGCCTGCGCGAGGAGCTCACCAAAGCGCGCGGTGAGCTGCCCTGGGTCCGCGTCGACAAGGAATACGTGTTCGACGGAGCCAACGGGAAGCAGACGCTTTCAGACCTGTTCGCTGGCAAGAGTCAGCTCGTCGTCTGGCACTTCATGATGGGCCCGGGCTGGGAAGAAGGTTGCCCGAGTTGTTCGATGCTGTCCGATCACGTCGACGGCACGCTCGAGCACCTCGCCGCTCGCGATATCGAGTACATCGCCATCTCGCGCGCGCCCTACGCAGAGATCGCTCCGTTCAAAGCGCGGATGGGTTGGCGGTTCAACTGGGTTTCGTCGTTCGAGACCGAGTTCAACCGCGACTTCCACGTGTCGTTCACGAAGGACGAGCTGGCGAAGGGCCAGTTCTTCTACAACTACGGATTGAACGGATTCCCGAGCGAGGAAGCGCCCGGACTCAGCGTCTTCACCAAGGACGAGAGCGGCGCGATCTATCACACGTACTCGTCGTTCTCGCGCGGCGTCGAACCGTTGTTGGGCATCTACACGATTCTCGACTTGGTGCCGAAGGGCCGCAACGAAGCGGGTCTTCCGTGGCCGATGGCCTGGGTGCGTCACCACGATCGATATGGGAAAACGACCACGACTGCGTGATCCTCGAGCGATAGGCGACGACATGAAATACGCGATGTTGATCTACGAACCGGCAGCCAGCTTCGCCGCGCGCCAAAACCCCGCGGACGAGGAGTATTGGGCGCCTTGGCGCGCGTATCACAAGGCGCTCGTCGATGCGGGCGTGTACGCCGGGGGACGTCCGCTCGAGCCACCGGACACCACGGCGACGACGATTCGCGTCCGCGGTGGCGAGCGCCACGTGCAAGACGGACCGTTCGCGGATACGAAGGAACAACTCGGCGGATTCATCTTGTTCGAGTTGCCGAGTCTCGACGAGGCGATCGCGTGGGCAGCAAAGAGCCCGGCCGCGCAGCGTGGGGCCGTCGAGGTTCGGCCCGTCGCCGACCTCACTGCCATTTTTGGTGAAGAGCACGGACTCGGAAGCTGAAGGCCGGGCCTGACCATGGATGACACGCGCCGCGTCGTGGAGGGCGTCGCGCGAGCCTCGTACGCGCGGCTCGTGTCGTACCTCTCTGCGCGCTCGCGCGACGTCGCGAGCGCGGAGGATGCACTCTCCGACGCGTTTGCTGCGGCGTTGCGAACGTGGCCAAACGATGGCGTTCCTCACAAACCCGAAGCTTGGCTCTTGCACGCGGCGCGGCGTCGCCTCGTCGATCGCGCACGGCTCGATCAGACGCGGGATGCGAACGCTGAAGGGTTGCGCCAGCTCATGGCCGAAGCGGAGGACTTGAGCGTCGCGAGATCTTTTCCGGACGAACGCTTGAAGCTGTTGTTCGTGTGCGCGCATCCCGCGATCGATCCGCGCGTGCACACGCCGCTCATGCTGCAAGTCGTGCTCGGTCTCGAAGCGACCGAAATCGCAGCGACGTTTCTGACGCCGGCTTCGACGATGGGACAGCGACTCACCCGCGCAAAAGCGAAGATTCGAGACACGCACATCGCATTCGAAGTCCCGAGTGGTACCGAGCTTCCATCCCGGCTGTTTGCAGTGCTCGAAGCGATCTACGCCGCGTACGCGTTTGGCTGGGACGACGTCGACGGCGCAGATGAAAAACGGCGCGGCTTGTCCGAAGAGGCGGTGTGGCTCGCGCGCATGGTCGTCGAGCTCTCGCCGGCTGAGCCGGAAGCCTTGGGCTTGCTTGCGCTGCTGACCTATTGCGAAGCCCGGCGTCCGGCGCGGCGCACGGCCGCAGGCGACTACGTTCCAATCTCTGAGCAAGACACGACGAAGTGGAATCAGCCGCAGCTAGCAGATGCAGAGCGCTTGCTGGGCGCCGCGGCGAAGCTCAACCGGCCCGGTCGGTTTCAACTCGAAGCGGCAGTTCAATCGGCGCACGTCGAGCGTTTGCGAGGCGGGCGCGTGGATTGGGCTGCGATCGCCGTGTTGTACGAGGGCTTGGTCCGGATCGCGCCCACGTTCGGCGCGCTGCTGGGTCGCGCCGCAGCGGTCGCCGAAGCGCGCGGCCCGGCGGCGGGCTTGGCGTTGTTGGAAGCCTTGCCCGAGAGCGAAGTCGAAAACCATCAGCCGTATTGGGCCGTGCGCGCGCATCTGCTTCACGCGGTGGGCCGCGTCGTAGCTGCGAACGAAGCGCTCGACCAGGCGCTCCGCCTGACGGACGACACAACCGTACGGCGCTTCCTCGAGCAGAAGTTCGCCGCGCTGCGAGAGTAGGGCGGCCAGCTCCTGGCAGTTGGCCAGTGGGCGGCCAGTGGGTCGCCCTGATCCACGCGTGCGTTACTCCGCAGCTTCGCTCGACTCGAACGACCGCAACGAGGTCGGCCGGATGAAGACACCCTGGCCCTTCTCGAGCGCCAGATCTCGCAAGCGCTCTCGTGTCAGGTCCGCCTCGATCGTCCTCGCGTGCCCGCCCGCTGTGAGCTCCACGCGAATCACGGAGCCTCGCGTCACCACGTGTTCGACCGTAGCTGCGATCGAGTCGCTACCTTCCGGCTCGAGCGAGATCTCGATCTCGTACGGCCGCGCGTAGGACGTCTTGTGGCCGTCGAAGCGATTCACGTCGCCCAAGAACTCGTAGACGAAGGGCGTCGCTGGCGAGTGATAGACCTCGTCCGGCGAACCCACCTGCTCGATGTGGCCTTTGTTCATCACGACGACACGATCTGCGATCTCCATCGCCTCTTCTTGATCGTGCGTCACGAACACGCTCGTGACGTGCACCTCGTCATGCAAGCGGCGCAGCCAGCGGCGGAGCTCCTTGCGTACCTTCGCGTCGAGCGCGCCAAACGGCTCGTCCAGCAAGAGCACCTTAGGCTCGACCGCGAGCGCACGCGCGAGCGCGACACGCTGGCGCTGGCCGCCCGACAGCTGATTCGGATAACGCGTCGCGAACTGTCCGAGCTGCACCAACTCGATCAGCTCGGTCGCGCGCTTCTTGATCTCGGCATCCGGCAGCCGTGAGCGGCGCGGCCGAACGCGCAATCCGAACGCGACGTTTTGGAGGATCGTCATGTGATCGAACAGCGCGTAGTGCTGGAACACGAAGCCGACCTGGCGCTCGCGCACGTGTTTGTGCGACGTGTCTTCGCCGTGGAAGAGCACGCGGCCGGAGTCCTGGCCCTCCAAGCCCGCGATGATGCGCAAGAGCGTCGTCTTGCCGGAGCCCGAAGGCCCGAGCAGAGCGATGAGCTCACCCGGCGCCACGTCGAGACTCACGTCGTCGAGTGCGAGAAAACTACCAAAACGACGCGTGATGTGTTCGATCCGGATACTCATGGCACCACCACCTCTCGAGCGTGTTTCCATTCGATGTAGCTCTTGGCCGCGAGCGTCAGAAGCGCGAGCGATGCCAAGAGGGATGCCACGGCAAACGCCGCGCTGAACTGGTACTCGTTGTAGAGAATCTCGACGTGCAACGTCATCGTGTTGGTCATGCCGCGGATGTGGCCGGATACGACCGATACGGCGCCGAACTCGCCCATCGCGCGGGCGTTACACAGCACGATTCCGTAGAGTAGGCCCCACTTCACGCGCGGCAACGTCACGTGCCAAAACGTGCGAAAGCCGCTCGCCCCGAGCGTGGCCGCAGCTTCTTCTTCGGCCTTGCCCTGCGCTTCCATCAGCGGGATCAGCTCGCGCGCGACGAAGGGCACGGTGACGAAGATCGTCGCGAGCACGATGCCGGGCAGCGCGAACACGATCTTGATGTCGTGTTCGTTCAGCCACGGGCCGAACCAGCCCTGCGCACCGAACATCAGCATGTACACGAGGCCCGAAATCACGGGCGAGACCGAGAACGGCAGGTCGATCAGCGTGATCAAGACCTGCTTGCCCCTGAACTCGAACTTCGTGATCGACCAGGCTGCAGCCAAGCCGAACACCGCGTTGAGCGGCACCGCGATCGCAGCAGCCATCAGAGTCAGCCGGATCGCGACGAGCGCGTCCGACTCTGTGATCGCTTTGAAGTACGTGGCCCAGCCCTTCTTGAGCGCTTCGTAGAACACGGCGCCGAGCGGGACGAACAGAAACAAGGTCAAGAACGCGAGCGCGACGCCGATCAGCGAGAGCCGCACCCAGAGCGGTTCCCCACGCGCGTCCGCCTTCGCGCTCCAGTTCACGATCGGTTGATCTACCGTGACTGCGTTCGACATCAGGACACCGCCGAGCGAAAGCGGCTGAGCCGCCATTGCAAGTAGTTGATGAGTAGCAAGAGCGCGAACGAGATCAGCAGCATGATCACGGCGACCGCGGTCGCGCCGGCATAGTCGTATTGCTCGAGCTTCGTGATGATGATGAGCGGCGTGATCTCGGAGACGAGCGGGATGTTGCCCGCGATGAAGATGACCGAGCCGTATTCACCGACTGCGCGCGCAAACGCGAGCGCGAAACCCGTGATCAACGCGGGCCGCACGCTCGGAAAGATCACTCTCGTGAACGTGGCCCAGCGCCCGGCGCCGAGCGTCGCCGCAGCTTCCTCCTTGTCGATCTCGAGGTCTTCGAGCACCGGTTGCACCGTTCGCACGACAAACGGCAGCCCGATGAATACCAGCGCGACCAACACGCCCAGGCGCGTGAACGCGACTTTGATGCCGAGCGGTTCGAGGTGCGAGCCGATCAACCCGTTTGGCGCGTAAATCGCGGTGAGCGCGATGCCGGCGACCGATGTCGGAAGCGCAAACGGCAAGTCGACGAGCGCGTCGATGAACTTGCGGCCTGGAAACTTGTAGCGCACGAGCACCCAAGCCACGACGAAACCGAAGACGGCGTTGATCACTGCAGCTAGCAGCGACGCACCGAACGTCAGTTTATACGCCGCGACCACGCGCGGTGACGCGACCGCCGCCCAGAACTGCGCCCACGTCAGCGTGAACGTCTTGAAGAACGCCGCAGACAGTGGAATCAGAATCAGAAGCGAGAGATAGACGAGCGTGAACCCGAGTGAGAGCCGGAATCCCGGCAGTACTTGGGCTCTGCGCGGCCCGGTCAGCGTCAACGTGCTCATGGTCCCCCGGTTACTTCACGTAGATCTGATCGAAGATGCCGCCGTCGGCGAAGTGCGTCTTTTGCGCCTTCTGCCAGCCGCCGAACGTTTCGTCAATCTTGAGCAACGTCAGCTTCGGAAACTGGCTCGCGTACTTCGCAGCGACTTTCTCGTCGATCGGACGGTAGAAATTCTTGGCCGCGATCTCTTGTGCTTCGGGCGTGTACCAGAACTTCAGGTACTCCTCGGCAACTTTGCGCGTGCCCTTCTTGTCGACGACCTTGTCGACCACGCTGACCGGCGGCTCAGCCAAGATCGAGATCGAAGGCGCGACGATGTCGAACTTGCCCGGACCGAGCTCTTTGATCGCGAGCACGGCTTCGTTCTCCCACGAGATCAGCACATCGCCGATGCCGCGTTCCACGAACGTGGTGGTCGCACCGCGCGCACCGGAGTCGAGCACCGCGACGTTTTTGTAGAGCGCAGTCACGAACTGCTTGGCTTTTTCCGCGTCGCCGTTGTTCTTCTTGAGCGCGAAACCCCACGCTGCAAGGTAGTTCCAGCGCGCGCCGCCCGAAGTCTTCGGGTTCGGCGTGATCACCGAAACGCCCGGCTTGACCAGGTCGGCCCAGTCTTTGATCTGCTTCGGATTGCCCTTGCGCACGAGGAACACGATCGTCGACGTGTACGGCGCGCTGTTGTGCGGCAAACGCTTCTGCCAATCCGCCGGGAGCAACTTGCCCTTCTCGGAGATCTCGTCGATGTCGTACGCGAGTGCGAGCGTCACGACGTCGGCCGCGAGGCCGTCGATCACTGCACGTCCCTGCTTACTCGAGCCACCGTGCGATTGTTTGATCGACACGGTCTGACCGGACTTCGCTTTCCAGTACTTGATGAATGCCGCGTTGTACGCTTCGTAGAGCTCGCGGGTCGGATCGTAAGAAACGTTCAAGAGCTCGGCCTGGGCATGCGCCGGTGCCGCGGTGCTGCACAACACAGCGGCCGCGACCAAAGTCAGCAGAGTTGCTTTCATTGCAAGGTGTCCTGGTTAAAACTGACGTGACGTCTGCCGCGTGCCCACAGCAACATCCACGCCAAGGTCAGGACTACGATATGCAATGGGATTTGCTGGCGGGTGTCAGGATCGAGCCTTCATGGTTCCAGAACACTTCACGGGTCACCCGTAGTAATTGGCGGTTTGTCCGCGAAGCCCTTGCAATCACGCCTCAGCCGACACCCGTTCCGGGCGACGAAAAACTTTAGGATATGGGTCAGTGACGTCCGAGGAATCGCGAGCTTCCGAGCCGCCACGTAGCTTGCCGCCGACTCCTGCGACGTTCGGTCGCTTTGTCGCGGGGGTGATCATCGTCGCGCTTGCAGCTGCCAGCTTCGCGATCGCATTTCGTTGGACGCTTGCTGCGATCACGCACTACTACGCTGGCGCGCAAGACGTCGTCGCGTTCATGCGCGCGCTTCCGATCTGGCTACGCTTTACGTTGCCCGCGTTCGGCGGTTTGTGCGCGGGCCTGCTCGTGTATCTGAGCCAGCGGTTCGGCACGACTCAAGGCGTGAGCGACGTGATGGAAGCCGTCGTGCTCGGCAAGGTTCGGCTTTCACTGCGCGTCACGCTGTTGAAGTCGCTCGGTTCGTGGTTCGCGATCGCGTCCGGTGGATCGCTCGGGCGCGAAGGTCCACTGATCCAATTCGGCGGCGCGTTCGGGCAGTTCGTGAGCGCTCGCCTCCAGCTGTCGGCCACACATTCACGTCGCTTGATCGCCGCCGGCGCCGCTGCGGGCTTCGCTGCCGCCTACAACACTCCGTTTGCAGCAGTGCTGTTCGTGCTCGAGGTCGTGACGGGTGTCGTCGTGCTCGATGCGATCTTGCCCGCGCTGATCGCGGTCTGCATTTCCACCGCGCTCATGCGCGCGAGCGTCGGTGAAGGCGCCATCTACGGGCAGCGCGTGTTTCACTTGGAAGCGCCACTCGAGCTGCTCGCGTTCGCGGGGCTCGGGATTGCGAGTGCGCTGTCGGCGCAGGCGTTCATGCGCTTGCTCTCGTTCGGCGAGACGTTGTTTCGCCGCTCGCGGCTCGGTTTACCGTGGCGCCCTGCCCTCGGCGGTTTGATCGCGGGCGGTTGCGCGGCGTACTTGCCGGACGTCGCAGGCAACGGCTACGAGCCGCTCAACTTACTGCTCGATGGCGAGTTCACGGTCGGATTCGTCGTGCTGCTGGCGCTCGGCAAAGCGTTCGCGACGACGGCCTCGGTCTCGTCGGGAAGCCCCGGCGGCGTGTTCACACCCACGCTGCTGATCGGTGGTGCGACGGGCTTCGTGTACGCCTGGGCGTTTTCGCACGTCGCGCAGCTCGGACCGGCGGGAGGTTACGCGCTCGTCGGCATGGCGGCCGCGACCGCGGCCAGCACCCATGCGCCGCTGATGGCTGCAGTGCTGGTGTTCGAGCTCTCGGGTGACTACGCAATCGCGCTTCCGCTCGTGCTCGCAACCGCGATCGCGACACTCGTCTCGCGCCGCATGCGCCGCGAGAGCCTCTACTCGGCAGAGCTCAAGCAACGCGGCATCGCGTGGGAGCTCACGATGGACGGCCGCCGGGTGACGAAGACCTGAATCGCCCGGCGTCTCAGCGAAATACGTAGGCTGCGCCGGGTCATGGCGAAAGTGGTCGACGCCGAGCTCGATGCCGTCACGCGTTCGTGTCGCTCCGGCAGCCCTCGAGCAATTGGAGCACTGCTGCTCCTCGCGGGGCGCGCACAGTGTGCGAGCGCCGCTCCCGGCTGCAGGGACACTTCCGCGCTTTCGTGCGTGTGTCAGTGTGGACTCGTCACGCTGACGTCGATGGGTGTCGCGGGCGTGCGACTGGTCAGTCGTCGGGTTGCACGCGCGTTCCATTCGCGTAGGTGAGCGACTAACATTTTGTGCATGAACAAGCGCGTGGCTCGGACGGCTCGACGGACTGGCCGCGAGGGTTCTGTCGAACCCGAGACGGGAGAGGAGCGACGCGTTCTCGTCGTCGAAAACTCGCATGCGGTCGCGCAAGTCGTGTCGTTGTACATCACCGAGCGCTGCGGATTGCTGACCCGCGTCGCGCACACCCTCGCGCAAGCGCGCACGAGCCTCGATGCCGGTCACGCTGACCGATGGGTCGCGGCAGTCGTGAACCTGGAGCTGCCGGACGCTGCCGGCGAAGAGATCATCAGTTTGACCGTGTCTCACAACGTTCCGACGATCGTGCTCACCGGTACGTTCAACGAAGGGATGCGGCGGCGGATCTTGAAACACGACGTCGTCGACTACTGCGTGAAGGGTAAGGCGGGCACAGAAGCCCTGCTGCGTACGATCGAGCGGCTCCAGCGTGCGCCACGGCTCAAGGTCATGGTGGTGGACGACGGGGTCGCTTCGCGTGCGCGCCAAGTCGAGATGCTGAAGAGTCATCGACTTCATGTGCTCGAAGCCAAGGACGGCGAACACGCGCTCGAGCTGTATCGAGAACAGCCCGACACGATGTTGGTGATCACCGATCAGACACTTCCGAAGATCGACGGGCTCGAGCTCGTGGCGCAGCTGCGCGATCTCGCTCGGCCCGACGAGTTGGCGATTCTGGGACTGTCATCGCGGGAGTCGTCGGGGACCTCGGTGCGGTTCCTGAAAGCGGGTGCGAGCGACTTCTTGGCGAAGCCGTTCGAAAAGGAAGAGTACTTGTGTCGCGTCTGGGCGAGCCTCGAAGTGATCGAGAGCATGCGCAAGGTCAGGCAGGCCGCGTTCGTGGATGCGCTGACCGGGACGGCGAATCGGCTCGCGTTCTTCCGAGAGGTGCCGCCAATGCTCCGGATGGCGGTGCGTGAGAAGGCGAAACCCGCGGTCGCGCTCGTGTCGATCGATCAGCTGAGGCAGTTGAACGAAGTGTACGGGCATGCGGCGGGCGACGTGGTCTTGCAGCTCGCGTCGCGTGCAATCATCGAACGGCTCGGCCGGCAGTCGCTGCTCGCGCGATTCAGCGGCGAGCAGTTCTGCGCGTTCGTGAGAGACGTGCCGCCCGCCAGCTTGTCGAAGGCGTTCGAGCGCGTGTGCAGCGCGCTGGAACGAACCAGCTTCTCGTTCGAGGGGCGGAAGCTGAGTGCGACCGTGAGCTGTGGCGTGGCGGTGTGCGAGTCGGACGAGGCGCTCGACTCGCTGGTGAATAGGGCAGGGGAAGCGCTCGATCAGGCGCAAGCCGCCGGCGGTAATCGCGTCGTAGTCCAACTGTGAACTGGTTCACACGCGTGCGCGCGATGTGCCAGACGCTAAAATCGCGGCATGAACTGGCCTGTCGTCATGTGTCGTCCAGCACGGCTAGTCGAGCTGCCGTACGCAATCGTCATCGAAGAGTCCTCCGAACGCCTGTTTACAGACTTCGGAATCGTGTTTGAAATCGCGAACGATCATCCGTTCGTCGTCGACGAACGCGGGCGGTGGCGTGATGCGATCCCGCGTGGCGACCTGTGGTTGGCGTGGGTGGACGAGCTTCCAGTCGGGTTCTCCGTACTTGGCGAACGCGATGATCGTGCGTATTTGGAGCAATTAGCCGTGAGGCCCGAATATGGACGCCGCGGAATCGGGCGCACGCTGATCGAAAAAGCCTGTGAGGTTTGCCGTTCGCGCGGCGAAACGGAACTGTGGCTGACGACGTACGCCCATGTGCCTTGGAACGCACCGCTCTACGAAAAGGCGGGGTTTTCGCCGGTATTCGAGGACGCGTGTGCGCCGCAGATTCGCGCGACCTTGGCGGCGCAACGCGAGGTGTTGCCCGCTCCGGAGCAGCGCGTCGCGATGCGGCGAATGCTTTGATGTTAGTCCTGCAGCATTCACCGTGACGTGAGGCTAGTTGAGTTGGCGTGAGGCGCGAAGCATCGTCGTGGCAATGCTGTTAGTTCGTCGCACGCCGAACAGTGGAAACACACGTTGAATCGTCAGTGGCCGCGTTGGGCATGCGATTGAGCAATGTGGCTTCTGGCAGGCGCACACATGTTTAGTTATGTAATTGAACGGCTAGCATGGGCCGGCCCGTGTGGATCACCGGCCCATTAGTACGCGGGGGCCGCGCGTGACGTTGATAAGTACACAGTGGCAGTCGATCGTCCGGTTGGATACGCAGCCGGTTCTTCGGAACTTGTTGGTGACTCAGGGCTACCACGAGCTCTCGCGCGGCTTCGCGCGCATGCTCGGCCCTGAGAACGTGACGTGGTTCAGTTTCGCGTCGTGGTCTTCGAAGACGGTCGGCAGGTTTCTGCAAAGTGCGCCGTTCGAAGCTCCGTTCGTGGCTGCACTGCACGATACGCGGCGCTTTCTCGCGAAGGGAAACACCGAAGTGTTTCGCGAGCTCGCGCCGGTGTTCGCAGAGTTCCTCGACGTGTTCGACGCAGATCGCGCGCCGGATCCAGCGAAACTCGAGCGCTTTTTGTCGACGCTGCAGAGCGGCTCGAGCGCGCCCGATCAGATCGCGTCCGATCCGAAGACGCACGAGCTCAGGTTGGTCGCGCGCGGCGGCCAAGCTCTGTTGGGTGAAGCCGTGCGTCACTACTACCACGCGAAGTTCGAGCCTGACGCAAAGCGCAAAGCCGAACGCATTCTGCTCGCGAACGCGCATATCGGCGTGCACGAACAAACACGCTTGCAAACCTACATTCGCGGAGCGCTCGATGCGCCGGTTCGCACGCTATTTACGGGTGCGGCGCAGCTCGCGACTACGAATCGCGTCGGGTATCGGCTGTTTGGTCCGGTCGCTTCGGATGGACCAGCGATTCGCGAGCAGCAGCAGCGGCGCGCGGCGATGCTGCGGAGTGCGAACTGGGCATCACTCCACGCGCACACGTTGTTTAGGCGCTTTGCAACTGACAAACTTCTGACACTCAAGCTCCCGGACAGCAGTGTGAGGTTGGGTCGGGATCTGCGACCGGCGCCGGGCCATCCGTTGTTTCCGCGTGTGCTCGAGCGCATCGAGCATCCGGAGCTCGGATCGCTGTTTGCGCGATACGTGCCGGCGCGCGCGCGGACCGCGGCGGAAGATTGGGCTTCGCTCGAGCAGCGCATGCGCTTCATTCTCGAGCTGTTTCGGTCGCGCCAGCGGAACCAGCGCTTGCTCGAGCCGACGTTCAGCGAGCTACAAGTGACGGCGATGAAGAGCGGCAGCGTTCCGCCCGGGCCGCTGACCTGAGCCGCTGACCTGAGCCGCGCTAGCCCGCTCGCCTAGCGTTCCCGTGGCGGCTGCGCGACCTTTCGCAAGAGCGTCATCAACGTCTTACGTTCGTCTCGCGTCAGGTTTCGCACGATGCGTTTTTCGTGCTTCGTGACGTGTTGCATCATCGTTCGCAACACACGGCCACCGTTCTCCGTGAGCGCGAGCGCGTTTTCGCGCCGATCCCGCGTCGAGCGTTCGCGCCGGACTAGGTCGCGGTCGGCGAGCCGATGAAGCGTCACTGCGAGCGTCGACTTTTCGATGCCCAGGCTTTCGCAGAGCCGCTGTTGCGTCAGCCCTGGGTTGTTCTTGATGAACACCAGAATCGCGAGTTGCCCTGGCGTGATCCCGTCGATTGGGGCATCGCGAGCGAAGTCCCAATAGGTCCGAAGTTGAGCGCGGCGAATCTGAAAGCCGAGCAGCTCGTGCAGGGTGCCATAGTCGAGTTGGAACGAAGTTTCAGCGGCGAGAGGCTGCGGCATGTGTGGCCGGCAGTATGCCGCAGTTGGGACCGAGCGAAAGGAAGAGCGAACATCCGGGCCGACGAGCCGACTGCGGCGCCAACCGGCACGGCAATGCGGGTTTGCGCGGTGGCGTGTGATGACACGGCCGTACCCCAGCAGGGGACGTCGAATCAGGCTTTGCGGAGCATCGCCACGGGCGTCTTGCTCAAGCCGCCGGCTTTGCCGAACTCCGTCAACGGCAGATCCATCGCCTGCAGCAACGTCAGCAGCACGTCGCTCGCGTTACCCTTGTTGCCCTTGATGTGAATGCCCGGGTGGACCAGCGCGCCCCCACCACCGCCGGCGATGATGATCGGATAGTTGTTGATCGAGTGCGGTTGGCCCTCGGTCACGTCCGAGCTCGCGAGGATCACGCAGTTGTCCAACAGGTTGCCGGTGCCTTCGGGCACCGCCTTCAACGCCTCGAGCAACGCTGCGAACCGCTGCAGAATGAACACCGAGATCTGCTGGACCTGCGGCTGATCGCCACCCTCATCGTGACTCAACGTGTGATGGTTGGTGCTGATGCTGAGCTCGGGATAGCTCGTTCCACCGACTGACCCGCTGAACATGTACGAGAACACGCGCGTCTGATCGCAGGCGAGTGAGAGCGCAACCAAGTTCGCCATCGTCGCGTTCGTCATCGACAGCTTGCTGTCACCCGCAGTGTCGGTCGGCATTGCCGGCGCACTGCACGAGGTCGGCGGCGGCGGCGCTTGTTCGACCGAACTGATCTGATTTTCGAGCGCGCGAATGCTCTCGAAGTGCTGATCCAACCGCGTTTGATCGCTCTTGCCGAGCCGCTTGCGCAGATCGGTCGCGTCGTCGCGCACGGCCGAGAGCACGCTCTTCCGCAACGCCAGCTTCGGATCGATCGCCGCAGTCCCGCTGTTCGGCGCGGTAAACCCGGTCCCGAACACGCGCGTGTAGAGCGCTTTCGGCGAGTACTCGGGCGGGTTCGGATTGTCCGGCCCGTTGTGCGACAAATAGCGAAGCGTCGTGCCTTCGCCCGTCGTGACACTCTTCGAGATGCCAACCTCGAGCGACTTGAACCGCGTCGCCATGCCGACGCTCGACGCGACGACCTGATCGATCGACGGCGCGCTGAACGTCGACGCGTACGGCGCACCTTTCGGATCTTGTGAGACCATCGGAGCGCCGGACAAAATCCCGACGCAGCCCGCGTGATGGCCGCGCTCGTTGCCGGTCTTGATGTCGTAACCGGACACGATCGACACGTAGTCCTTCACGTTCATCAGCGGTGCGAGCGACTCCGTCAGCGTGTACGCCCCGACCGCCGACGGCAGGTACTTCGCCATCCGTAGGCCGTTGCCCCAGAAGAACACGCCAAAGCGCTTCGGCAGCGGCGTACCGTCCGCCAATGCTTTGCCGCTCGTGTCGAGCATGCATTCGAGCACGGGCAATCCGACGCTGATAGCGCCGCCGTATGCCAGGCCGCGCAAAACTGCACGGCGGCCGACCCTGAGCTTCATGGGGACTCCTTGGCCGCGTAGCGAAAGCCTTCGCTCAGCACGACTTGATTTACGAGTCCGCGAAAGTCGTGGCCCGAGCTCTCGAACTGAGCGACGAGCTGATCGATCTGCGGCGCCTCGCCATCGGTTTCCACGTGCGCGGTTGCGTAACGATACAGCTGGCGTGCGATACACGCAGCCACCCGTGGATCATCACGCAGCAGCTGCGAGAGCTCGACTGCGCCGTCGAACTCTTCGCCATCGAGGTTGCCCGTCGTATCGAGCGCGTGCCCTTTGTCATCCGCGCGCCAGCGACCGATCGCATCGAAGTGTTCGAGTGGCAAGCCGAGCGGGTCCATTTGCAAGTGACACGACGAACACGACACGTCGGTCGCGTGGGCCTTCAAGCGATCGCGCATCGTCGGTGCGTTCGGGTCCGGCTCACCGAGCACTGGAACCACGTTCGGCGGCGGCGCCGGAATGCTCTGACACAACACGCGTTCGCGGATGTACTTGCCGCGCAACGTGGGCGACGTCTCGTTCGAGTGCGCGTTCAGCGCGAGAAACGCCGGCTTGCCGAGCAGGCCGATGCGATTCGCCGAGTCCGGAAGCTCGACCTTCGTGAGCGTCGTTCCGTTCATCGGCACGCCGTAGATCTGCGCGAGTGCCGGGGTCACGAACGCAGTCTTCGTGTCGAAGAGCCCGAGGAAGTCCTGCCCGGTCTGCGTGTACTGCCCGAGTGTGCGCAGCACGTCGTCTCGCAGCGCGTTACGCAGGTTGTCGTCCAGACCTTTGTAGACGGTGTCGGCTTTCGACAAGTTCGCGAGCTCGGCCAAGCCGAGGCGCTCGGCATTGAAGTTGTCGAGTGCGGCCTCTGCCCGTGCGTCGCCGATCAAGCGCGTGCTCTCGCGCATCAGGCCGGCGCTCGTCGTGAGCTCGCCGCGCTGAGCTGCATCGAGGAGCGTCGAATCGGGCGTCGTGTTCCACAACGTGTACGACAAGCGCGATGCGAGCTCGTAGTCGGTGTAGCGCAAGCGTTTTGCGTCGGCAGGATCAGTTTCGCCAAGCTCGACGCGGAACAAGAAGTTCGGCGACTGAAGCAATCCGGCGACTGCAAACTCCAAACCCGCGTGAAAATCTTTGAGGCTGGTTTGGGCGTTCTCTGCGACGCCGACGAAGCGGGTGCTCTCTGCAGCCGTGAGCGGCCGCCGGAATGCGCGAGCGCCGAGCTTCTCGACGAACTGTTTCGTGCACGCGGTATCGGTCACGGCCTTCGGCGTGCAGCCGACGAACGTCGCGCGGCGTGCGGGCGCGAGCGCTTGCGTGGCGGCTTCGTAGGCGGCGAGCTCGAACTTCTCGGCACCGGCAGGTGAGATCGTCGCGCGTGCGGCGCCGATCGCGTAGAAGCCGTTCTGGGCCGTGTCGGGCTCGAGTTCGGTCGTACGCGTGACCTTGACCCCGAGCAGGTCGTTCACGCTGTTTTCATATTGATCGACCGTCAGCCGGCGTAGCGTTGCCGGCGCAGGCTCGAACACGGCCGGATCCTCGGCCGTGCCCGGACCGGTGCCGGGAGAGCCCGAGCCGGAGCTCGGATTATTGCCGCTGGGAGCTGCAGTCGAACCCACTCCGTTCGGCGACCTGGGGCCGAGCCCATCTACGTTGCCGTTGGGGCTGCCGTTGGGGCCGCCGTAGGACGGCCCGCCGAGCTGCGGGTCACCGATGGCGCCGCCGCTACAAGCTGCAATCAGGGCGCCCGCTGCACTCAAGACGCACCTCAGCCAGTACCGCTTTCGCATTACAGGTACGTGCCAGTTGGCGGGCCGGCAGGTTCAGGAAGTTAATTCGAAGATTCCCTGATCGTATCGCGGACTTACACCCACTTACGCACTCCGAATTCTTCAATCAAAGGCCGAAAAAATCAGGCCAGTCGCACGCGATCCGGCTCGTAATCGAGGTGCCCGGCCAGGTCCCAGTCCGCGTGGTTCGTGACTTGGCCGCCTTCGCGCACGCGCGCGAGGCTTTCGATGTCGAGGTCGGCATACACCCAGCCCGGCGCGTCGAGCGTGCCTTGCGCGATCACGCCGTCGCTCGCGAATCCGTAGTCGACTGGGCCGAACACGGCCGCGCTACCGTGGTTGTGATCGAGCGCGAGCGACCACGGCGCATCGCCCACCGTCGGCGCTTGCACGACGAAACATTGGTTCTCGAGCGCGCGCGCACGACACGACAGCGCGACGCGGTGATAGCCCGCGAGCGTATCGGTGCAGCTCGGCACGAGGATGATCGATGCACCGCGGGCGACTTGTCTCCGCACGATCAACGGGAACTCAGCGTCGTAGCAAATGGCGACACCGATCACGCCGAGCTCGGTTTCGATCACCGGGCCACCCGCTCCGGGTGAAATGCCCCAGTCTTCGCGTTCGAAGCGCGTCATTTGCCGCTTGTCGATCACGTCCGAGCCGCCCCTCGGAGCGTGAAGGCGCGCGCGATTGTGGAACGTCTCGGCCCCGATCTCTGCGCGCTCGGGAAAACTGGGCGCGAGAATGTACACAGCGTGCTCGCGCGCGAGCTCGGCGTACAACGCTGTGAGCGCAGCCGATAGCGGCTGAAGCGCGCGCAGCTCACGGCGGAGCTCGCCGCGCTCAGCTGCGGGAAGTGTCGATGTGAGCTCGACGCTCGCGTACTCGGGGAACACCAGCAGGCGTGCGCCTCGCTCGGTTGCAGCGCGCACGAGTTCGGCTTGCTTCGTTGCAAATGCCGGGAAATCGGGCAGTTCTTCGACTGGATACGCGCACGCTGCGACCCTCACGTTCACGACTTCAGCTCCTTCACCCAAAACATCATCGACTTGGGCGACTCAGTTTGCTCGTCTAGGTCTCGCCATTCGAGCGTGCTCAGAATGTCGGGCCGTGGCGTGAAGCCGCGCTTACGCCAGAACGCATCGTGCGGAACGTAGTCCGCGGGTTTCCGCGCGTGATCCTCCGGACGCTGAACGGCACAGAACGCGGCGAACCGAAAGTCGTGTGTGCGGGCGGCGGCTTCGCGCGCATCGAAGAATGCGTGGCCGATCCCGCGGCCGCGATACTCGCGGCGCAGCACTGACTCGCCGAAGTAGTAGACCTGCTCGGGATCGAAGCCGGCAGCGGCGAGTTGAGGTGCGAGACCATCCGCGTGATCACAGAGGGGAAGGGCAGTTGCGGCGCCCACGACTCGATCGCGATCGAACGCAAGTGCGACGACGCTGCGCGGAGAGTCGGCGTACACGCGGAGATATCGCTGCTCGTACTCGGCCGTGCCGTCGTACAGGTATGGATACTCGCGGAACACTTCGATCCGCAGCGCTGCGAGCGTATCGAAGTACGGCTCGATCGCTGCGCCGTTCAGCACTTCGACGCGCCCGCCGCTCGGAGCTGCAGCGGTCACGGCGCTTGCCCCACTTGGGCCAGCCAATCCGGCAAGTTGTAATAGGTCGTGACGCGCCGAATGAGACCTGACCCGACCTCGAAAAACGCGCCTGCCGGCAGCTTGTAGGTCTGCCCGTTTGCGGGCGGAAGGCCTGGATCCGCGCGCAAGTACGCCCCCATTACGAGAAACTCGGCGGCGAACCGGTGCCCGCTCGAATCGGCCATCACGATCAGGTCCTGAATCTGCTCGCGGTATGCCTCGTCCATCCGCTGGATGAACTTCTGGAATTGAGGTTTGCCGATCTCGCGCGCGCCCTGGTTGATGTCGTGGACGACGCCGTCCGACACCAGCGCGAGCATGCCGGCGTAGTCGCGGCGATTGAACGCGTCGTAGTAGGACCGGATCAGCGAGGTGGTCATGCGGCCGAAGGTAGCGCAGCAAATCGGTGCGCGCAGCAGGGCCGGTTCAGTTCACTCTTCCGACGCTGCCTGCCCCCGCGCTTCGATCACTTTGCGCTCGTTTTCTGCGCGGACGGTCCACGGACCTTCCGGCTTCGCCAGCGCGCTCCGGCACACTTCGTTCACGGGGCACTGCTCGCAACGCGGTTTCTTCGCGAGGCAGACGTAACGTCCGTGCAACACGAAACGATGGCCCATGTCGATCCAACTCGATTGGGGCCACAGATCGCACAGATCGAGTTCGACTTTGATCGGGTCTTCCTCGTCCGTTAGGTCCAGGCGCCGGGCGACGCGCCCTGCGTGCGTGTCGATTGTAATGCCGCTCGCGACTCGATACGCGCTTCCGAGCACTACGTTGCCGGTCTTGCGCGCGACGCCGGGCAGAGTTGTGATCTCTTCCATCGTCCGTGGGACTTCGCCGCCGAACGCTTCCACGATGCGTTGGCTCGCGGCGCGGATCGCCTTCGATTTGTTTCGAAAAAAACCGGTGGGTTTGATCTCTGCTTCGAGCTCGGCTTGATCCGCGGCGGCGAGGGCAGCTGGCGTCGGATAGTGCTCGAACAGTGCGGGCGTGACGCGATTGACTGTTCGGTCCGTGCTTTGCGCGCTCAAGATCGTCGCGACGAGCAGTTCGTATGCGTTTCGATGATCGAGCTCGGTTCGCGGCTCGGGAAGCATCGACTCCAGACGCTTGCGGATCTCTTCGGCGAGCTTCTTCTTCGTGGCGGACGGCTTGTTCGGCTTCTTCGCGAGTAGCTTCGCGCTCGACTTCTGGCTCGGCTGAGCGGCCAGCTTGGGCTTGGTTTTGGCCTTCGCGGTCGTGCGCGTGTGCGATTTACCTGCCGGTGGTTTCTTACCGGTGGCTGACTTCCGTTTCGCGTTCGACTTCTTAGCGTTGCCCACGGGCGCAACCTACGTCGTTTCAGATTGACGCCGCAAGGATGGGTGCGAAAGCATGTCTGCGTGCCTAACTTACGAGTTCAGTTTGCTCACGGTCTAGCGAGTAGTCCGTTCGGTAACAAGGCTAAGCTATTTGCGCAGCACTTCGATGCGTTCACCCCCGAGATGGACACGCGCAACTTGGAGCTCTGCGTGCGTGTCCACGAACAGGCCCTCGAAAAGTTTCGGCCGGACCTGTTGATCGGCTCGTCGTTCGGGGGTGCGATTGCGGTTGCGCTACTCGAGCGAGGCGTCTGGCGCGGGCCGACGTTGTTGCTCGCCCAAGCGGCGCGCAACTACATGCCGAGCTGTCGATTGCCCGATGGTGTGCGCGTGACGATCGTCCACGCGGTAGAAGACGAAGTAGTCGACGTCGAGGGCAGTCGTGCGCTAGCAAAAACGGGAACCCCGGCGCTAGTCGAGCTCATCGAAGTGAATGACGATCACGCCCTGGCGGCGCTAGTAGAAAGCGGCGAGCTAATCCGCCTCGTGCACAGGGCCGTGAGTGCGGTTCCCGAGCTGCACGAAAAAGCTGATCCGCGAACACCGAGCCAGCGTTAGCGGCACTGCTCGGTTCACGCCGGTTCTGGCCTGAGGGCTCCCTGCGTCTCGCGGGCAATCCTGGATGTGTCGTACGTGCGGGCGATCGTCGCTGTGTGTCTCGAGGGAAGGCGTTGGTTTTCTCGCAACGCTCCGCTTCGAGCCGGAGTGAGTCCCGTCTCTCGCTTTCAATCACACTTGTTCAAGAACGACGCGCCGAATCAACCCGAGCGACACTGTCGTGCGAGCAGGTCCGTTCGGATCCCCCTGGTTCTGGACCCAGTTCGATCGTACTCGTACTTACCGGTGTGCCCGAAGGAAAGCGCTTGGTTTTCTCGCACCACTCGCGTCGTGGTGAAGCCCACCTCCCGCTTTCAATCGAACAGTTGTTCAAGAACGACGCGCCGAATCAACCCGAGGCGACATTGTCGTGCGAGCAGATCCGTTTGGATCCCCCTGGTTCTGGACCCAGTTCGATCGTACTCGTGCTTACCGATGTGCCCGAAGGAAAGCGCTTGGTTTTCTCGCACCGATCCGCGCTGTCGCGAGACCCGCCTCTCTCTTGCGCTCGCACGCGTGGCGCCGCGGCACCTCGATCCGCAATGCGTCGCTTGACGAACTCGCGACCGTAGTCTTGTTCGGCGATCAACGCATTGAACGAAGCCGCTACGCGGCAGCGTAGAGCCGCGCGCGAAGGCCGCGCCGAGAGCGAGAGCTGAGACG